>PDWJ01001862.1_pt1 | contig 24200 bp, 18 predicted proteins | sample 1430881 | NCBI WGS metagenome assembly PDWJ01 (sample SAMN01162460, study PRJNA174530) | Oral metagenome, whole genome shotgun sequencing project. | biome: Marine environment; feature: Marine mammal; material: Swab sample of the gingival sulcus; isolation source: swab sample of gingival sulcus...
AAACCTTTGCGGAACAAAGCGTTCGACAAATATATGATAAAATTGCGAGAGCGTTTTGGAGCAGAGACTTTACCCAAAGACGATACCTTTAGAAGAATGCTTAAATATCAGCGACAGCAAATATTTACCATTACAGCTTTTTTGGGCGACCAAACACCCACAATTCGTAGTATTCACTATTGGACAATTTTTTTAAATCAAAATACTCCTATTTTACAGGGAACAGAACGTATTGCAGTAAAATTAAATCAAGCAGTGGTGTTTGTGCATATGCGAAAAATAAAACGCGGTTATTACGAAGTAGAATTTATTCCGCTCTTCGATAATCCTAAAGAAACGCAAACAAACGAGATAACAGAAACACACACTCGAGTATTAGAAAATATTATTCAACAAGAACCTGCTTATTGGTTATGGTCGCACAAACGCTGGAAACACAAACGCAAGAAACAATGAATCAATTAGCCGTAGTTATATTAAATTGGAATGGCGAAAAGCTATTGGAGCAATTTCTCCCCTCGGTAACAGCTTATTCTCAAGAACCTTGGGCTGAAGTTGTGGTCGCCGATAATGCTTCAACCGATAATTCAATTGCTTTTGTGAGAGACAATTATCCCAATATAAAAATTATAGCTTTGGATAAAAATTATGGTTTTGCAGAGGGCTACAACAAAGCTTTAGCACAGCTATCGCATCACTATTTTGTGCTGTTAAACTCCGATGTTGAAGTAACCAAAGATTGGCTAAAACCCATTTATCAACAAATGGAAAACGATGCCTCCATTGGTGCGGTACAGCCTAAAATAAAGGCATTTCATAACAAATCGGCATTTGAATATGCAGGTGCAGCCGGCGGTTTTATCGATTATTTAGGCTATCCGTTTTGCCGAGGACGAATTTTAGATATAATAGAAAACGACAACGCACAATACAATAAAAGTATCCCAGTGTTTTGGGCAAGCGGAGCAGCAATGTTTGTGCGTTCGGAGCTTTACAAAGAATTGGGCGGATTAGATGCCGATTTTTTTGCACACATGGAAGAAATAGACCTCTGTTGGCGAATAAATAGCCGGAATTTTAAGGTATTTTGTAATTCAGAAAGTACAGTTTTTCATGTGGGAGGAGCTACTCTCTCGAATACCAGTCCCCGAAAATTGTATTTGAACTTTCGAAACAACCTATTAATGCTTTATAAAAACTTACCTGCCAATAAATTGTTCCCGATTATTTTTGTAAGAATGATTTTAGATGGTGTTGCTGCATTTCAATTTCTTTTAAAAGGCGAGCTTTCGAACTTTGGGGCAGTTTTTAAAGCACATATTTCATTTTACAGAAGCATAAAACTATTTCGTAAGAAACGCAAAATAGTTCAACAGTCTGTTACCCAAAAACAACTGCTTCCTATTTATAAAAACAGCATTATTTTTGATTATTTTATCAGAAAGAAAAGAAAATTCAGTGATTTGAACATCTGATTTCTCTAATCCAAAATACCAAGATCCATAAATAAAAAAGCAGGGAAATACACTTATCCCCTGCTTTACTTTTTTATGCTTTTTTATCTTAGTTACTTCCCAGATTTTTCAATACAGAAAAAGTCTTGTCAATATCACCATCTTTAACCACAATGGTAAATTCATTGGTTATAGATATTATTTCTTCCACATTAACTCCTGCCCAGGCAATATTACGTAGAATAAAATAAAACAACCCTACGTGATCTTTGTTTACCGGTAATTTTAAGGTTATAGCAGATAAATCTGAAACCTGGGTAATTACCTCTTCCCCTTTGAAAATTTCTTCGATTTTATCTTGCAAAATAGAAGACACTACAATATTAGATTTAAATACACCCTGCACCATTGTGTAAAAACACTCTTGATTAACACCAATATGATTTAATAGTTTGTTGTGTTTTTCAATCAAAGAATCTGTATTTTTATAGGTAATACCTAACAAATTAGAACGTACAATAATATCCCCTATATTTGAACTAATTTCATTTTTTTGCATATCGCCATTCATCTCTAACTTAGGGGTTAGCCGATTAAGAGCCATTACTAAAGCTCCCATCTTAACTGTTTTTCCTACTTCTTTTTCTACTTGTGGCTGAATTTTTCGTGCTAATGACGATATATTAATTAATCCCTCAACCAAAGCCTCAGCCAAATAAGGTTGTGACTTTATAATTTTTATTGCTACTTGTGGTATTGTACTCATTTCTTTGTTTATAATATAGTTTTTTTATATAGAAATTACAATTTATTCAAAAAAATGCAAAAAGATTATTTTTTCTTAAAATAAATACTTCACACTGCTACACATAATGAGTTTTACATCTCAAAATGCCTTATTTTCAAAATTTGTGCAAAGATGTTAAAACTCATACGAATTCTAAAATTTTTTCCATTAAATACGCTTAAATGTAGACGAACATCAAGATTATTGTCATTACCGGATTTTTGCAAATTTTATTCTTTTATTTTCTGAGAAGAAAAATTCCACACTTTCACAAATATTCTAAAAAATAAGAACTTTTACCAATAAATATTCTTCGATTGCTATCTTTTAGTATCTTTGTGCATCTAAACAATCAAAATAGAAAAAAACATGAGCAGTTTAACAGCAATATCGCCTATTGACGGGCGTTACAACAACAAAGTTGACATATTAAGTGAATATTTTTCAGAATATGCACTAATTCGTTACCGAATATTAGTTGAAGTGGAATATTTTATCGCTCTATGCGATACGCCGCTGCCTCAACTAAAAAAAATCGACAAATCGCTTTATTCCGATCTTCGTGCCATATATCTTAATTTCTCGGTAGAAGATGCAAAAAAAGTAAAAGAAATTGAGGGCATTACTAACCACGATGTAAAAGCAGTTGAATACTTTATTAAAGAGAAATTCGATGCTTTAGATATTTCCCAGTTTAAAGAGTTTATCCACTTTGGTTTAACATCGCAGGATATTAATAACACCGCAACACCTTACTCGCTACGCGATGCCGTTCACGATGTATATTATCCGCTGCTGGACAGATTAATTGCCAAATTAGAATGTCTTGCCGAAGATTGGAAAGAAATTGCCATGCTCGCCCGTACACACGGACAGCCTGCATCGCCAACCCGATTGGGAAAAGAGATACAAGTATATGTTTACCGCTTGAAAAAACAATTGAACCTGCTGAAAAGCATTCCCTGCTCGGCAAAATTTGGCGGAGCCACCGGAAATTTCAATGCACATCATGTAGCATACCCTGATATCAACTGGAAAGATTTTGGAAATCATTTTGTAAATGAGATTTTAGGATTAGAACGGGAAGAATTGACCACACAAATATCGAACTACGATAATATGGGGGCTATTTTCGATAACCTAAAACGCATAAACACCATATTAATAGATATGAATCGTGATTTCTGGACATACATCTCTATGAATTATTTTAAACAGAAAATAAAAAAAGGAGAAGTTGGTTCATCGGCTATGCCCCATAAAGTTAACCCTATTGATTTTGAAAATTCAGAAGGAAACTTAGGATTGGCAAACGCTGTTTTTGAACACCTGGCTGTCAAACTACCGGTTTCCCGCCTGCAGCGCGATTTAACCGATTCAACAGTACTTAGAAACATTGGAGTACCTATTGCACACACCATTATCGCTTTTAAATCTTTATTGAAAGGTTTAGATAAGTTAATTATTTCGCAAGAAGCATTCGATGCCGATTTAGAAGCAAACTGGGCAGTAGTTGCCGAGGCAATACAAACGATTTTGCGCCGTGAAGGTTATCCTAATCCTTACGAAGCATTAAAGGCTTTAACACGTACCAATGTGAAAATCACCAGTGAAAGTATTGCTGAATTTATCGATACTTTAGAAATATCCGATGAATTAAAAGAACAATTAAAGACAATTAAACCAAGTAACTATACCGGTGTTTAATACGAAATAAAAACGAAAAAGCCCGCCGTTACAAAACTGCACCGGCGGGCTTTTTAATACTCTTAATTGAATGAAACACTTACTTGTTATCTTGTGTGTATTATGCTTATTTTTGTACAGCTGCCATAAAAATATCGATTTACGTAATGGTGATTTATTGTTTAAACAAGAAATAAATGATAGTTTTTCCTCCGCAATAGCTAATGCAACAGTCAGTGTCGAAAAATATAATTTTACACATGTGGGAATTGCCTGCCGGGAAAATAATAAATGGTTTGTGCTGGAAGCAATAAATAAAGGAGTATGCAAAACTCCCCTCCGCCGGTTTTTGAATCAAAAATCAATAGTAGTAATCGGGCGGTTAAAAAAAGCCTGGCAGCCGATTATTCCAAAGTCTATTGAAAGCATAAAACAACAAATAGGAAAACCTTACGACAACTATTTTTCCGCAGACAACAACGCCTATTACTGCAGTGAATTAATACAACAACATTTTCTGCAAAACGATACACCAATATTCGCTCCAATAAAGATGACTTTTAAAAATCGGAAAACCAGAAAATTCCCGGCCTATTGGATTAATCATTTTAAAGCATTAAACGTTCCTATTCCCGAAGGCGAAAACGGTTCTAATCCGGGACAATTATCCACTTCAGATAAAATTCAGATAATAGGACAATACAAATTGAAATAAAAAACAGGGTCCGGAAATTATTTGTCCCGAACCCTATTTTTTTTATTGTAAATTTAAACCCAGAACATTATCTGTCTGCTTCTTCAAACATAGCTTTTACGGTACTATTAAATTCCTCAGCTTCTAATAAATCTTCTACCCGCTGTTTCATTCTGTAACGCCAATAATGCTTCGGATTGCTTGGCACATTTATACGTTCTTTTTCGGTTTTATCCCAGCGTAGTCCGCCGTCAATTGCCAGTAAATCCTGAATAGGATAAATTACTAACATCGCAGGCGAATAGTTATGCTGTGTAATAATCTGTTTTGCGACCCAGGGCTCGCAGAAATATGGAGCTTCGCCATAGTTTCCTAATATCTGATTATAGAAAATTTGCGTTTTATCGGCACTCTCTTCCCACCAGCCCCGAATGGTTGACATATCGTGCGTAGATGGACTTGCCACCGAACGGTAAGGATAATCGGCAGGATGTCCGAACTCTATTTTCTGATCTTTAGGCATTCGCTGAATCTCCAAACTTAAAATTCCCAAATCACTCATTACCCCCGGAACAGAAGCAGGAATCATTCCCAAATCTTCACCGCAGACCAGCATATTGGTAGCATTAACCAGAACAGGTAATTTTTCCATTGCTTTATATTTCCAAAAATCATCGTGGCGACGATAGAAGAAATCAACATATATTTTATTGATAACATCCTTCTGATAATCGTTTAATGATCGATAGCTGTAAGTATTATGCAGTGAAATACGTGGATGATAACCATCCTGATTAGGATCTTTTATAAACAAAACCTCAGCGGCCAGACTTAACAATCCATCGCGAATCTGCACCCACTTGCTATCGTTCTTCGATTCTTCGATATACTTATCGAAATGTGCGCTGATTTTTTTCTGGGTATTAAACTCTTCCTTTAAACGGAAAATTTCCCAGCCCTTCGGCTCTAAATATTGATCAATTACCTGTTGAGTATGCTCTCCAAAAATATTTCCCAAAAACCATTGGTGAATATATGGATTTACGAATCTATCGTCATCAAAATCCAAACCCTTTTCCTGTAATTCATTGCGGGTTAAAGGCAGAGCAGGATTAAAATACCCCAACAACCCCTGCACTGCATCAATTGGAATTTCCCAAATTCGGAAAAATCCTAAAATATGATCGATACGGTAAGCATCGAAGTATTCCGACATTTTTTTCAACCGTTTCTGCCACCAAGCAAAATTATCTTTTGCCATTACATCCCATTTATAGGTTGGAAATCCCCAGTTCTGACCATTCACGGCAAAATCATCAGGCGGAGCTCCAGCCTGCCCGTTTAGGTTAAATAATTCCGGTTCTACCCAAGCATCTACACTGTCGCGCGAAATACCAATCGGAATATCGCCTTTAAGCGCAACTCCGTTAGCATGAGCATAATCTACCGCCTCTAACAACTGGCAGTGCAGCTGATATTGAATGTAGTAATGCACTGCAATATCATCGTAATCTTCAGACTTTTCACTGGCAAATTTCTCCACCTCTTTTTTATCGAAAGTAGATAAAATATCCCATTTTCGGAAATCCGCAGTATGAAATCTATCTCGTAAACAAGAGAAAACAGCATAAGGTACTAACCAATCTTTATTTGCCTCGAAAAATTTCTTGTAATCGGCTTTTTTGAATACCTGCTGTTTCTGCTTATCGTAAAAATATTTATAATATTTCGACTTTATCTCCATCATCCGCACATAGTCCACCGCTTCCATACTATTCAGCTCGGCTTTATGTGCTAAGAATTCGGCTTCTGCTTTTTTACTGGTAAATTTCCCTAACGATTCAATATGCAGATACATCGGATGCAAAGCATTAATACTTATCGCTTTATAAGGATAAGAATCTAACCATGTATGCGATGCTACGGTTTCGTTGATGGGCAGAATCTGAATCATTTTCATACCGGTTTTACAGCACCAGTCGGTCAGTTTTTTCAAATCGTTAAACTCTCCAACACCATATCCGTCATCGGTTCTGATAGAAAATACGGGAATTGCCAAACCTGCACCTTTCCAGTTACCGGCATAGCTGAATACCGTATCGTGAATTAACAAACTGTTGTAGGCAAAGTAGTTAATTTCCCGGTTGTTGCGGTATTCCCAAAACAATATTTTCTCGGTTTTAGTATCGTAAATACAGCATTTATATTCTAAGCTGTTTATATCTTCAATATCAATTTCTGCACGCCATATTCCATTTTCGGTATAGGTCATACACAACGGAGCACCTGTCCAGTCTCCTAACTGCTTAGTATTTCCGGCTATAGCCACCACGCAGTTCTGCTGAATAACGGGTGCTAATATCTCTAAAATAAGTGTATTTTCTTTGGGTTGAATAACGGCTCGTTTACCATTTTCGGCAACTACTCTTGTAAACAGAGCGGTTTCAAAAATCCCTTCTTTAGGGGTTAAGGAACGCCAGTTGTCAACAACAACCATTTTGTTGGTTTTCCCGGCTTTGATATCTATATTTCTAAGTCCTCCGGCTTCGGGAATCTGCTTATCCGACTGCTGAAAATAATATTTATACGATAAAGCAATATTTTTCTTTTTGGTCGTAAAAACAGCACTCCACTCACCGTAATTATTATACACCATTTCTATTTTGTGTTTGGTGCTCTTTGTTCTGCCATTTTCGAAAAGCTCCATAAAAAGCGATTCACCCCAATTGGTATGGTAATTAACTTTAAAGATGATTTCCATTGATATGATATTTTGTAAATTTCCTGAATTGTGAGAATAGTAATACCTTAAATACCACCTATCTCCATGAGCATAAAATTACTACAATAAAATTAATTAGAGAATTAAAATTCAACAAATTTATGATTAAAACTATGAAAACGATTGCAGTCAATCATTATTATTGATGATTTAATAACAGGCAGTTTATAATTCTCAATTAATAGTTTTATCTTTATACCGCAATAAATATATGCTTGATTTATGAAAAGATATTTCTTATTTATTACAATAATAATATGTTTATTTCCCTTTTGGGGAAAATCACAGCAATTATCGCCAAATGCAGAGATAAGTCTGCTGACCTGCTCTCCCGGAGATGAAATGTATTCTTTATTTGGTCATACCGCTATTCGGATAAAAGATACCAATATTGATTCTGTTTTTAATTATGGTACTTTCGACTTCAATACTCCCAATTTTTATATGAAATTTGCCCGCGGACGGTTAAAATATATACTTTCGTATAAGTCTTTTGAAAACTTTATGTTAGAATACAGGTATACCAAAAGAGGAGTTATCGAGCAGGTTTTAGATTTGACACAAAAAGAAAAGCAGCAGCTGTTTCAGGCATTAATTGTAAATTACCGACCCGAAAACCGATTTTATCATTACGATTTCTTATTTGACAACTGTTCTACTCGTGCACGGGATATTATTGTCCAAAACTGCGACGGAAAAATTCAGTACAATTACTCCTACATAAAACCTGCAACTTTTTGGAATCTATTGGATAAATATATGTACAAAAGCAAGTGGATTTTTTTAGGCATTCATTTGGCTTTAGGATCACCTTGTGATGTGTCTGCCACCAATTTTCAGCAAAGTTTTCTACCCGATAACTTAATGGAATCTTTTAACAATGCAGTAATTACGGGAGAAGATGGAAATCGTAAATTGGTAAAAAGTTGCAGATCAATATTACCTGCAAGAGTGATATGCAAAACCACCATATGGTATCTGCGTCCATTGTTTTTATTTGGATTATTAGCTGTTCTTATACTTATTTTAACAATAATAAATATAAACAAGGTAAAACAATATTTTTTAGTAGATTATCTGTTGTTTGCCATAACCGGATTAGTAGGTTGGTTGATTGTATTTTTATGGTTCTTTACCGATCATCAAGCTACAGGTCCAAATTGGAATTTATTGTGGGCTAATCCGCTGTATCTTCCTTTTGCTCTTATTTTATTAAAAAGCAAATCGAAAACAGCCCGGTACTTTTTTCTTTTCAATACGATATTATTATTACTGATCTTGGCTTTCTGGTGGGCAATACCACAGCAGCTGGCTTATGCGGTTATCCCTGTAATATTTATGTTATTAATACGTTCTTTTAATAACCTTAAATGGAAAAGTGATGGAAAAAACAAATAGTAAAAGATACAGAACCACATTCAGAGTAGGCTTGTTCGATACTGATTTTAAAAACAAAGTTAAATTAACATCTGTTTGTAATTTCTTGCAGGAAATAGCAGGAATGCACTCTGATGCTTTACATTGGAGTATTTTAGATTTACTGAAAAACGGGCAGTCGTGGGTGCTTTCCCGGCTAAAAATAAAAATTCTCAAATATCCCAAATGGTTAGATGAGATAGTGGTTGAAACCTGGCCAGTTAGAATTGACGGTCTGCTCTGCTATCGTGATTTTAAGATTTACAACACATCAGGAGAGCTTTTAATGATTGCAAGTTCAGCATGGCTGGTTATCGATTTTAAGACTAAACGTCTTGTCCGCCCGTCAAATATTATCAGTTTCGATGATTTTGTTCCCGATAGTGTATTTGATACGCCTCTGCAAAAATTGAAAATTAATATTGACAATCCCATTACCAAGCAGATACAGGTACAATACAGCGATTTAGACATGAACCAACACGTCAACAATGTGAAATATGTAAAATGGGTAATTGATGCCTGTGAACTCGATTTTATCGAAAATCATATTATTGAAAGCATTGAAATCAATTTTCTGAAAGAAGCAAAATACAACGATACCATTGTAGTGCACCGAGGCAAGTGTATAAATAACCGACAACAGTTCGAAATCAGAAACAAAGAAGGAGATAAAGTACACTGCACAGCAGTAATTGAGTGGAAAGAGGGGAAGTTAATTTAAACCTTAAAAAATCAGGAATTACAACCTTCCCAACTTCTTTTTTAGAATTGGACTCACGTATACCATTTGCCAAGTAAATATCTTTAAATAGTTTTATATAGATTTATAGTTGACTATAATAACTTTGGCTAAAATAATATGGTAATAGAAAAAACTATGAACAGTGAATTATTCTAAATTTTTGATTTAATGATACTTTTAGTAATAATTCACAATTCATAGTTATCTTTTGTTGGGTCTGGCACATTTACCAACCATTACTTAATTAAAACAAATTTTTCGCTTTATCAAGCAAGCTATCTCCATCTCCTCCTAACATACCAGCAATATTTGTCAAATCGAAAGCACTGTCTGCGCTATCTTTAGAAAGGAATTTTTCTTTTAGGTCATCTATCAACCCGAGTCCAATATTCTTTGCCTCATTACCAGCAATATCAGAACTAACTCCCTTAGATACAAATATTTCCATTAATTTATCCTTTATCAAACTAAATATAGGATTACTTTCTGTTGATTTACCATCGTTAGAAAAAAGACTAGTCACATCACCCAGACCTCCTCCTGTTATTTTACTCTTCAATAAATCTACTATAGAGCCTGCTCCTTCTTCTGCCACAGCTTCCGTGCCACCAGAAAACAGTGCATTTCCTTGCATTCTTTCGGTTAATTTTTGTACCGCTATTTTTTTTAATTGTTCAAACATAAGATAAAAATTTAAATGATTATAAAATAAAAAACAGAATCCAAACATAGCCACTGCTAAGTTGTACATCACTAACTACTAACGAAAAAACAATGCCTTTTATTATCTTGTTTCTATATAAAAAATAATCTTTATAAAACACAACGATATTTTGTTCTGTATTAAGACAAATGTGAATAATCGGCATTTGAAATCAAAAAAAACATAAAGTACACTACACAACAGTAATTGAATGGAGAAAAGAGAAAATATCGTAAACAATTTAATTTTTCTTAAAATTTCCTCAGCACAGAACCAGCCGCTGAGAATAGCTCCTGTAAAACCGCCTCCGGGATTTACCCAAGCAGAAGCAAAATAGAGGTTGTTTATAATTGATTTATTGGATAAGCGGTACATTCCCGACTGCTCGGGTGTTTGAGCATAACCATAAGCCGTACCCTGGGGATTAAGCGTATACCGCTGAATGGTTTTAGGGGTGGCAGCTTCAATATATTCTATTTCGTTGGTTATATCAGGTATAATCTGCTCTAATCTGCAAAGCAGTGTTTTAACTGTCTCTTCTTTTTTAGCACAATACTCCTGTTTATTCAGATTTTCCCAATTTGTTATATAATCAGGCACAGCAATTACTCCAAGGCTTTTACCCTTCGGAGCAAGACCCGAATCTATTTGAGAGTAATCTACAAACACAAATTCAACGCCGCCTTTTTGAGGATAAATATCTTTAAGTTGTTTTATGCTTTCATCAAAAATAAATGTTGAATAATGCTTACTGCCTAATTCCTTTAGTTCCCTTTTAAAACCTATGTAAACCGAAAAAATAGAAGATGCTGTTTTTAGTTTTTCAATTTTTTTGCGAAATATTTTTTGATGTTTACCTGGTAATAATTCAACCACATTCGGGACAGCTGTATTGGCTATAATTATCTGACCATACAATTTATGATAAGCTTCATCTCTGCTGTGTGTTTTTTTGTATGCTACACCTATTGCTTTATTATCTTTTAGAATTATTTTTTCAACCTTGCTACCTAAAATTATTTCTCCTCCATTATCAGTAATAACTCTGGCTAAATAGTTTGAAAGCTGTTGCGATCCTCCTTTAATAAAATGTCCGCCTCCGGCAAAGTAACCAGCCTGTGCAGCACCAAAATAAATAAGCGACATGGAATACGGATCATCATGATAATACGACAAATTGGCTTGTAATATCAATTTAAGCTCCTCGTCTTTGATAATCTTATCCAAAAAACCGCCCAAATTTTTGCGGGAACTAAACACCAAATTGGGAAATAATAAAGGAAACACAGGATACAATGCTAACAACTGCCATTTTTTAGAAGGAAGCCTGTTTATTTCATTTCGTATGGCAAATATTTTATTAAAAAATTTTTGAATACCCTTTTTCTCGTGAGGAAAATTTTCAACAAGCACACGAACAGCCTCCCGCCTGTTGTCAGGGATAACAATATCTGTTTTTCCGTGTTTAAAACGATAAAATTCAGGAACTTTAAGAAATTCCACATGATGAAAAACATCTAAATCTTTAAATATCTTTACTTTGGGATCGTCTTTATCAAGTCCATCCATTTCGTGAAGTCCGGCTTCTACAATGAAATTTTTTCTGCGAAAAGCAGTAGCACAACCGCCGGGAATGGTGTGTTGTTCAATAAGACATACGTTTTTCCCCTCTTTGGCAAGTTTTGCTCCGGCAGTTAACCCGCCAAGACCTCCTCCTATAATTACGGCATCAAAAATTTTCATAACCTTCAGTTCTTTTCTGATATAAAGGTATAAAACACTTTCAATCAAAACAATGAACCCGGGTTAATAAATGCGTTTTCTTATCCGGCTTAAAGCTTGTGGTGTCACTCCAATATAGGAAGCAATATATTTTAAAGGGATTTCCTGTAACAACCGGGGATGATTTGACAACAAATCCAAATATCTTTCTTCGGCGGTTTGATTTAGCAGAGACAGTTCTCGCTGAGCCTTTTTTATAAACAAAGCTTCTGCTATTTTTCTTCCGATAAAATTTCCATTTTTAGTTTTTTCGTAAACTTTCTGAAGATCCTGCCAGGATATTCTTAACAAAGTTGTTTCTGTAAGCGTTTCGATTTGATATACCGAAGGCTGCTGTGTTAAAAAAGAATCGTAAGCCGTTACAAATTCGTTCTCAAAAACAAACTTAAAAGTTACATCGTTTTCTTCTTTAGGAATATACAATCGAACTGTCCCCTGCTTGATAAAAGACAAATAATTTTCGGTTTCTCCTGTTTTTAAAAGCACCGTTTTTTTCCTATAGGTTTCTTCTTTAAACATCGAGGAGAAAAAATCCCAGCCCGACTTACTTGTGGGTATCATATTGTCTATAAAACTTTTTAGCGCCTCCATAAAACAGTTTCCTTATTTCCTATAACCGATTTTTTTTACATTCCAAGTACAATATCTTTTAAGCAGTCTATCCATTGGGGATTATCATTTAAACTTTCTACTAAAACCAGCTTCTCTCCGCCGTTTTCCAAAAAATGTTGTTTAAATTCTTCGTTGATTTCGATAATTGTTTCCAAGCAGTCAGCAACGAACGACGGACTAAAAACCATCACCTTTTTTGTCCCTCCTTTTGCCATATCTATTAAAACATGATCGGTAAACGGCTGCAGCCACTTTTTGTTAATTCTCGATTGAAAAGTTACGGTATACTGCAGCGGGCTGATATTTAATTCCTCCGCCAATAATCGTGCTGCAGCATAACACTGTGCCTGATAACAAAACTTGTTTTCGTTATTTATTTCCGTTCTGCACCGAGCCGTTTCGCAGCTGCCGGTCATATGAATTCTATTAATATGCGACTGTGGTAATCCGTGAAACGAGAAAATAAAATGCTCAAAATCATTTAAATCATATTGTCTGGCATTGGCCGCAATAGTACCAATATAGTCTTTATGTGTATAAAAAGGAGGAACGGTTTTTATGGGTAAAATAGTATTCCAGCTTTTTACAATCTGCAGTACCCTTTCAACACACGAACCTGTTGTTGAAGAAGAATACTGCGGATACATTGGTAGAATAATCAACTGTTCGGGCTGTTTCTGCTCTATTTTTCTCAACACCGATTTAAGAGATGGATTTCCATACCGCATAGCCAGCTCTACAGTATAATTAGAAGGGAGAGCTTTTTGCAGCAGCTGTTTTACACTATTGCCGTGATAAAACAGAGGTGATCCTTTTTCTGTCCACAGTTTTTTATACAGCTGTGTCGATTTTCCTATTCTAAAGGGTATAATTATCCCGTTTACCAATATTTTCCGGTAAAGCCAGGGTATAGAAACAATGCGTTTATCGTTTAAAAATTCGGTTAAATATTTACGTACATCTGCACGGTCAGGACTATCGGGAGTTCCAAGATTTATTAGTAATACGGTGGTTTCTTTTGATGTCATATATTTTAAAATTCTGCTTTCAAAAGTAGAAATAATATTGATAAAGACAAATAAGGGACTTCTTTTTTAGAAATCCCTTTTGTAAGTCATTTAACCCCAAAAAATCATCAGGAAATCTATTACGCAATAAAAATCCTAACGCATAATTTGAGTTTATTCGCCAATGGTAAATTTTATCATCTCCTCAACAGCCCGGTAACATGCAGGGCAAAATGTCTTTACTTTATTCGATTTCATTTTACAATCCTGCATCGGAGAATACATGCCTTTAGACACATAACCGCCACCCTCGAAAGCGCCCAGTGTTTTTTCGTATGCTTTGGTACGGGGTGTAGGTATGGGCGTCTCTTTTTTTACCATATCCTTCCATTTCTTCTCAAAATTTACCAATGTGGTAATATTAGGCTCCCAGGGTTCAATCTTTAAATTATAAAAATCCTGATAAGCAGTTTCCGAAGAGTAATATTCATCGGCTAATCCCACATAACCATGACCAAATTCATGGCTCGAAACCTCGTAAGACAGCTCGTTATCCGAAGAACAGCAGGTGTAGTAATTATAAAAACCGCCTCCGCCGTATTTCTTTGTATTCACCAAAACAAATATCTGATCGTAAGGCACATTGGCACTTATATCGTGCAGTGCTTTTATATCAAAAGTGGTTAAATATCGTTCCACATCAAAGGTGTAATAGCCAGTATTTACTACCGTATTTTTGTAGATATGCTTGCCGGGAATATCTGTTCCCGAATCTTGCGACGGAGCTTCAATCGCATAAATATTAAATCGATTCTGATACTTTTTAAAAGGTTCTACATCGAAAATATAACCGGCAATACGTTTTACATCAGCTCGAAATTTCTCCATTTCATCCACTGTATATCCCTCGGCAATAAAAGCAATATCCACACTTTTATGCGGATCTCCGCTGCCGTATATTTTTGTTACCGGAAGCTTCTTCGGCTGTTCTCTGCTTATAAAATAATTTTTTGGATCAATCCGATATTCCCATATCTGCTCCATTCTGCCGTCCCAGGTTCTGCTTTCCAATACAAAACGCACCGGATTTTTAGGATACGGCATCACATTAACCTGATAAAATGCTCTGTTCAGTTTTTTAGCTTCAGCCGTGCTCTGCCATTCCTGAAAAAGCGAATTAAAACCTTTAGAATAAATCAATTTTCCGGAGGCATCGTCAAGTACCTTAAAATGAAAAGTGCCGTAACCAAATTTATCAATTAAATTGGAAGTTGAACCGCCCCAATGAGGCTCTTGGCGCAGCTCTTTTAAAAATACAGTCTGCGATTCGGCATCTCCTCCCATTAAATAATCAACCCGTAATGTTTTGTTTTCAAAATACTTATCAAAATCAACCTGAGCATTACTGTTATACACTGTAAACAACAGCAGCAATCCATAAATTATTTGTGTTTTCATACATTCTGTTTTTTATATATTTGTTTTTTGCAATTCAGCCGAACCTGCAGGAAATTACTTTGTGGTAAAGATAACAGCATCTAAAATTTCAATTAATGATAAAAATCATACCTGAAAAATAAAAGAGTTGCACCCTCTTGCCTTTTTCTAATCGATAATTATCTTTGCGATATTAATCTATAAATTATTTCAAATGAAAGAATTATTGGGAATACGCTTAAAAAATTTAATCCTAGAGCAGGGAATCAATGACTATTGGGCAGAAATTCTTCAATCTATTTTAGCTGTAATTATTCTTTGTATTTTGGCATATCTTGCCGATTTAGTTGTACGCAAAATATTAATCGGCATAGTAACCAAACTGGTACGTAAAACAAAAAATAAGTGGGATGATGTATTTTTAGAGCATAAATTTTTTCACCGCCTGGCGCACTTTGCTCCGGTAATTATTTTTTATAAGAGTGCCGAACTTATCGACCAGAAGTCATGGAGCACCTTTATAGAAAACGGAGCGTATATTTGTATGGTTATTCTTGCTCTTATGCTGTTGAGTACTTTTATGAACGTGGTAAACGATATTTACAACACCCTGCCGATGAGCAAATCGCGTCCCATAAAAGGATATTTACAAGTAATTCTCATCTTTTTCTACTCTCTGGCAATTATATCTATTTTTGCACTTCTATTTAACAAATCGCCTTTTAATATAATTATGGGAATGGGAGCTTTTGCCGCTGTTCTTATTCTGGTTTTTAAAGATACAATTCTTGGCTTTGTAGCATCTATACAGCTTTCAGCCAACAAAATGGTAAATATCGGCGACTGGATTTCCATGCCCAACAAAGGTGCCGACGGAGTGGTTTTAGATATCAGCTTAAATACCGTGAAAGTGCAAAATTGGGATAAAACCATCAGCACCATTCCTACCTATGCTTTGGTTTCAGAATCATTCAATAACTGGAAAGGAATGGAACAGTCAGGAGGACGGCGTATTAAACGCCACATCAATATTGATATGAAAACGATTCATTTTTTATCGTCCGAAGAGATTGAGAAATTCAAAAGCATAAAATTAATTGCCGGCTATATCAAAAATATTACATCAGAAATTGCGAAAGATAATATTAACGATGATATGCCGGTAAACCAGCGACGGCTGACCAATATCGGAACATTTAGAAAATACGTGGAAGCATACCTTAATAATCATCCTAAAATCCATAAGGGAATGACCTTTTTGGTGCGTCAGCTACAGCCAACCGATAAAGGACTGCCCCTGGAAATTTATGTGTTTTCCAATGATCAGGTCTGGGCAAATTACGAAACAATACAAGCCGATATTTTCGATCATATTTTGGCAATTATCCCTGAATTTAATTTAAGGGTATTCCAAAATCCTACCGGCGATGATTTTCAAAAACTGATAAAATAAAACGCTATAATTATGAAACGCATAAAATTTAATTTCTTTGAGATATTAGGCTGGTTTGGAAATATCATTTTAAGTATTGGTGTTATACCGCAGGTTTGGCAGACGTGGAAAACCCACGATGTGGACAGTTTTAACTGGTCGTTTCTTTTAATGTGGGCTTTCGGGGTACTTTTCACTTTTGTGTATATCCTGAACGGTGATTTAAAAACAAAAAAGAGGCAGTATCCGCTGTGGTTAAACTACATTGTTAATATTATTGCCACATTCTATTTGTGCTATGCAAAGTTGATTTACTCCTGAAAAAGAGATAATCCGGCTGTGTACGAATGTACCTGATCAATCTTGTCCAAAACGTTTTCTATTATAAAAAAGATTAGTTTCTTTTTTCTATATAATACAACTCTCTGCTTATTACAGAGATTATCAATTCACTTTTGTCCTCGCCGGACAGGCTTCACCCTTTTGTCTTGACACAAAAGGCTCAAAAAGTCAAGACTGCACAATCTCCTGCGACCCATGACGCTGCCGAAAGCTAAACAAAAATAATAGTCGGAAAGAGTTTTGCCGGGCTGTTGCTTTTTGAACCAAGTAATTGTATGCTGCTATCTGCAAATCGCAGCTTCCGACAGAATTTTGTTTTTAACGCTTTCTTTCGCTACGGGTACCCCGCATCGATTGTGATGTCAAAAGAGGGTATTTTCAACGTAATTAGAAAAAATCAGCTCCCTTACACCTTACAGTAAAAAAGAACCCTTTATAATAAAAAAACAACTACAGATACTGAGATTTCAATAAGAAAAACAATAATCTATATTTTTGGGGGACACGATTGGTAACTGATATAAAAAACAGGTGGTTTTCTTTTCATTTTTCAATTAGTTTAATAGCTTTGCACAACAAACAAATAAACACATAATCTTAATAATACAAATGGAAACAAAAAGAATTTTAGCAATTAATCCTGGTTCTACTTCTACCAAAATTGCCGTTTATGAAGGTGATAAGTCGATATTCTTAAAAAACATAAAGCACTCTGCCGAAGAGCTGGCTCAATATGAAAATATTTCTGATCAATTTGAGTTTCGTAAAAATATAATTATGCAGGAACTTGTTGACGCAGATATTAAAACAGACTTAATTGAAGCAGTTGTTGGCCGCGGTGGCTTGGTAAAACCTATCGAATCGGGCGTTTACGAAGTAAACGATGCGTTAAAAGAAGATTTAAAAGTTGGTGTTCTCGGTGAGCATGCAAGTAACCTGGGCGGTTTAATTGCCGATAATATTGCATTGTCGCTGCCAAATGCCAAAGCATATATTGCCGATCCTGTTGTGGTAGATGAAATGAATGATGTGGCTCGTGTTTCAGGACATCCGGCATTTGAGCGTATGTCGATTTTCCACGCGCTAAATCAAAAAGCAATCGGCAGAGCTTATGCCCGTACTATAGATAAAAAATATGAGGACTGCAACCTTATTGTTGCCCACTTGGGAGGCGGCATATCAGTAGGAGCTCACGAAAAAGGACGGGTTATTGATGTAAACAACGCTCTAGACGGAGAAGGACCATTTTCTCCGGAACGTTCGGGTACTCTTCCTGCCGGTGCATTGGCAAAACTTTGCTTCAGCGGTAAATACACCTTAAACGATGTGAAGAAAATGATTAAAGGCGAAGGCGGTTTAGTAGCTCATTTAGGAACTAACGATGCTTACGAAATTGAGTTAAAAGCCAAAGACGGAGACGCTAAAGCCAAATTAATTCAGGATGCCATGTCGTATCAGGTAGGTAAATCTATTGGTGAAATGGCTGCCGTACTAAAAGGTAAAGTTGATGGGATTCTACTTACCGGAGGTATTGCCCACAATAAAGATTTAGTAGCATATGTTAAAGATATGGTAGAATTTATTGCTCCCGTAGCTGTATTCCCCGGCGAAGACGAAATGCAGGCTTTGGCAATGAACGGCTATATGGTATTACACAACGAGATTACGCCTAAAATTTACAAATAGGCCTGAAAAACACAATATAAAATGGCATCTCTTAACAGAGGTGCCTTTTTTATGATAAAAACCGAACAAAATATCTTAAGAGGGTGTTCATATATTTCAAATCAGCTCTGAAAATTGGTAATTCTAACGAATAATAATATTTTTGCAGAAACAGAATACATAATAACCAGTTGCTAATTGCCGAAAAAATGAAACAAGGAAATTTATTAATTGTTGATGATAACAAAAGTGTTTTAAGCTCTTTGCGGCTGTTTTTAAAACATCATTTTAAACAGATTGCAACCTGCAGCAATCCCAATCAAATTCCGGCACTGCTTACCGGAAGTAATTTCGATGTGGTGCTGCTGGATATGAACTTTTCGGCAGGAGTAAATTCCGGCAACGAAGGACTATTCTGGCTGCAGGAAATCCTAAAAACCAATCCGCACCCCGAAGTGATTCTGTTTACAGCCTACGGCGATGTTAATTTAGCAGTCAGCGCGATGAAATACGGAGCATCAGACTTTATATTAAAACCCTGGGACAACGATAAACTGCTGACAACCCTGAAAAACGGCGTCGATTTTCATCAAAGCCGGTTAAAAGAACAGAATGCACAAAAACCTGCCGGTAATATTCCACCAGAAGATTCAAGTACCATTATTGGCAGATCGGAAGCGGTGCAGAAAGTATATGCCACCATTGAAAAGGTGGCAAAAACCGATGCCAATGTATTAATTCTGGGCGAAAATGGAACAGGTAAAGAGTTGGCAGCTCAGGAAATTCACCGGCTTTCGCTGCGTAAAAAAAACATTTTCTTAACCGTTGATCTGGGTGCTCTGCACGAAGGAATTTTTGAAAGTGAATTGTTCGGACATGCCAAAGGTGCTTTTACCGATGCCAAAGAAGAACGGAAAGGAAGATTTCAAACAGCCAGCGGCGGAACTATTTTCCTCGATGAAATAGGAAACCTGTCGATGCCGATGCAGGCAAAACTGCTGTCGGTTCTGCAAAACCGGCAGGTTACGCCTTTAGGTTCCAACCGTGTTGATAAAGTTGATGTGCGGCTGATATGCGCCACCAATGCCAATATTGCACAGTTAACAGCCTCCGGCGGTTTCCGCGAAGACTTACTGTACCGTATTAATACCATTCAATTAGAACTGCCGCCTTTACGCAACCGCGGCAGCGATGTTCTTCTGCTTGCTGATCATTTTCTGAAAAAATATGCCAACCGATACAGCAAACCTGTGCCTGTTCTCGATGAATCGGCAAAGGAAGCACTGCTGCAATACAACTGGCCGGGAAACATCCGAGAACTGCAGCACACCATGGAACGAACCGTTATTTTAACCGACAGCAATACACTTTCGGCTGCCGATTTTGACTTAGAATCTCCAACTGCCGAAACAGAAATAGGCAGTCAGGCAATCAGCCTGGAAGAAGGAGAAAAACTGATTATTGCCAATGCCATAAAACGCAACAAAGGAAATATCAGCCAGGTAGCCAAAGAGTTAAATGTGGGCAGACAAACATTATATCGTAAAATTGAAAAGTATAATATTTATTGAAAATATAACAATATGTTAATGCAGTAATTAGCTGAAATTAAAATAAATCTTCTTTTTTATAAAATTTATCACTGCAAAAAAATAAAAAATGACTAAGCCAGATCAAAATAATTTATACTCTCAAATTGTTAATTTATTACTGACTGCAAAAAATAAAGTAAAGCATTCTGTTAACAGGACAATGACAAAAACTTATTTTGAAATAGGCAGATTGATTGTTGAAGAAGAGCAACAAGGCGGAAAAAGAGCAGAATACGGGAAATCTCTTATCTCCAAATTATCTCAACAATTAACTGACAAATTTGGCAAAGGATTTTCAACTACAAACCTTAAGCAGATGCGCACATTTTATCTGACTTATTCAAAAGGTCAGACAGTGTCTGACGAATTTTCTTTGAGCTGGTCACATTATCTTATGCTTATGCGTTTGGATAATATTGCTGAACGAAAATTTTACGAAATTGAAGCCATAAACAATAATTGGAGTCTGAGAGAATTACAACGACAATTTGATACTGCCCTTTATGAAAGATTATCCTTAAGCAGAGATAAAGAAGGCGTAAAACAATTATCGGAAAAAGGTCAGATAATAGAAAAAGCACAAGATTCCATAAAGGACCCTTATGTTTTAGAATTCTTAGGACTTCCTGAAAAAGCACAATATTCAGAAACCGAATTAGAACAAAGATTGATTGATAAATTAGAAAATTTCTTACTTGAATTAGGTAAAGGATATACATTCGCAGGAAGACAAAAACGATTTTCTTTCGAAGATAAACATTTTCGTGTTGATTTGGTGTTTTACAATCGTCTACTGCAGTGTTTTGTTTTAATCGATTTAAAAATAGGAGAACTTACACATCAAGATATTGGACAGATGCAAATGTATGTTAATTATTATGACCGCTTTATTAAATTAGATAATGAAAATAAAACAATTGGGATTATTCTTTGTAAAAAGAAAAATGATACTTTAGTTAAAATTACTTTACCTGAAAATAATGAACAAATTTTTGCAGGAAAATACGAAACTGTATTACCCAGTAAAAAAGAATTAAAACGATTAATGAACAGCAAAATAGAATAATTTCAAAATTGTTAGTTACACACGGCTAATTGAAAACCCCATGATTTATAAAAAACTATATATTTCTATTATTTTCCGGGTGCTGGGGATATTACTCAACAGTCTGGCAATCGGCTATTTTCTTTTTCGCAGTACCGATATTTTAATCAGTATTAATTTAATGCTGGTTTTATGCATACAAAGCTGGCTTTTTATCCGTAAAATTAACCGTACCAACTCCGATTTGGAACATTTTTTTCGTGCTGTACGCAACAACGATTCCGCTTTTCAGTTTAAAACCAGCAATCCCGATTATAAAGAACTGTACCATCAATACAATCAGTTAAAGCAGGATATTCAAAATATAAAATTGAAAAACGAACAAAGCAACCGTTATTTTAAAGTATTGGTAGAACACATTGGTATTGGTATTATCAGCATCGGCGGAAACGGCAGAATAATGCTCTGCAATTCGGCAGGTAAAACGATTTTACAAAAAGAATTCCTCCGTAAAACCAGCGATTTAGAACAGGTGCAGACCGGATTATCTAGTGTATTCCAAAATATTAACCCCGGAGAACAAAAATTAGTCAGCCTTTACCGCAATAACGAAATTATACAGCTTTCGCTAAAGGCGACTTCTTTAAAAACAAATGAACAGGATATTAAATTGGTTTCTTTTCAGAATATTAAAAACGAATTGGATAATAAAGAGCTGGAATCGTGGCAGAAGCTGATCCGGGTGCTGACCCACGAAATTATGAACTCTATCAGCCCTGTCAGCTCTACCATCAGCACGTTAAACCATCTGTTTATTGATAAAGATACAGGAAAACCCAAAACCATTCAGCAGATAGATAACGAAATATTGGCAGATACTGCCGAGGGAATGGAAATTATACAAGAACGCATTACCGGAATGGTAGATTTTGTTACCCGTTTTAGAAGTTTAACGCTACTCCCCTCTCCCAATTTTACATCTATCAATTTAAATGACAAAGTACACAGCATTATAAAATTAATTACCGATACAATTACACAGGAACAGGTAAAGGTTTCGTTTACACATCCGGCACAAGCGGTAGTGATTAATGCCGACAGCGGAATGCTGGACCAAATACTGCTGAATATTATCAATAATGCCCTGCATGCTTTACAAGGAAGAGATAACAAACAAATTCATATCACATTAAAAGTAAACGAACACAATAGGGCAATATTACTAATAAAAGATAACGGCTGCGGTATCAGTGAAGAGATACGCAGCGAAATATTTGTACCGTTTTTTACCACCAAACCAAACGGCACAGGTATCGGGTTAAGTCTTTCGCGCCAGCTGATGCAGCTTAACGGCGGTACGCTAACTTTTACATCTGTACCAGATGTATTTACACAATTTATACTACAGTTTTAGGAAGTCACTTTGACGATTGAAACGTTCATTTGTTTATATTTTACAGCCTTTGTCTTTTAACTATTAGCTTCTGACTTGGTTTAACCACAATAAACACCTTACAATTTTTAATTTTCTGCCTTTATGTCATACTTTCTGACAGCTTTTTTGCTAAAAGTAAACTGTTTTATGTCAAAAATGTATTTCTGTGTCATATTTTGGTATTGGCACACCATTTGATTAGAGGGAAGCAGATTTTGAAATAGATTTTTTATCAAAATCGAAAATTAAAAGAAGTAAAAACATTAAAAAATTAAATAAAATGGGAAAAATAATTGGAATTGACTTAGGAACTACCAACTCTTGTGTATCTGTAATGGAAGGAAACGAGCCTGTTGTAATTCCTAACAGCGAAGGAAAAAGAACTACTCCATCGGTAGTTGCTTTTGTTGAAAATGGTGAAAGAAAAGTGGGAGACCCTGCAAAACGTCAGGCGATTACCAACCCTACAAAAACCATTTTCTCTATTAAGCGTTTTATGGGAGAAACTTACGATAAAGTAACCAAAGAAATTTCACGTGTACCTTATAAGGTAATTAAGGGCGACAACAATACGCCTCGTGTGGAAATTGACGATAGAAAATATTCTCCTCAAGAAATTTCGGCAATGACGCTTCAGAAAATGAAAAAAACTGCCGAAGATTATTTAGGACAAGAAGTTACCGAAGCGGTAATTACTGTTCCTGCTTACTTTAACGATGCACAGCGTCAGGCAACCAAAGAGGCCGGCGAAATTGCAGGTTTAACTGTTAAGCGTATTATCAACGAGCCTACTGCTGCTTCGTTAGCTTATGGTTTAGATAAGAAAGAAGAAGATATGAAAATTGCAGTATTCGACCTTGGTGGTGGTACTTTCGATATTTCTATCTTAGAGTTGGGCGACGGTGTATTCGAGGTAAAATCAACCAATGGTGATACCCACCTTGGTGGTGATGATTTCGACCAGGTAATTATCGACTGGTTGGCTGATGAGTTTAAAAAAGACGAGGGAATCGACTTGCGTGAAGACCCAATGGCATTACAGCGTTTAAAAGAGGCTGCCGAAAAAGCAAAAGTAGAATTATCAAGCTCTACCAGCACCGAAATTAACTTGCCATATATTATGCCGGTAAATGGTATTCCAAAACACTTGGTAAAAACTTTATCGCGTGCACAATTCGAGCAGTTAGCCGATAGCTTAATTCAAGCAGTTGTGGCTCCTTGTCAAGCAGCACTGAAAGATGCAGGCGTTTCAACTTCTGAAATTAACGAAGTAATTTTAGTGGGAGGTTCAACTCGTATTCCTGCTATTCAAAATAAAGTACAAGAGTTCTTTGGAAAAGCTCCATCAAAAGGAGTAAACCCCGATGAGGTAGTAGCAGTAGGTGCTGCAATTCAAGGTGGTGTATTAACCGGAGAGGTAAAAGACGTATTACTATTAGATGTAACTCCTCTTTCGTTAGGTATTGAAACCATGGGCGGTGTTATGACCAAATTAATTGAGGCAAACACAACTATCCCAACCAAAAAGACCGAAACCTTTACCACTGCTGCTGATAATCAGCCATCGGTAGAGATTCACATCTT
>PDWJ01001976.1_pt1 | contig 24200 bp, 24 predicted proteins | sample 1430881 | NCBI WGS metagenome assembly PDWJ01 (sample SAMN01162460, study PRJNA174530) | Oral metagenome, whole genome shotgun sequencing project. | biome: Marine environment; feature: Marine mammal; material: Swab sample of the gingival sulcus; isolation source: swab sample of gingival sulcus...
CTGCCATTGCCGCTGGGTCCACCGGCCATCGTCGCCACGCTGTTCAATCCGGTCGTATGACGCCCCAAATGCCTGAATCTGTAATTCGATGTCACCTTCGGCAATAAAAAAGGAAAATCCTGCGGAAGAGGGCGGCATATACCGGTATTTTTTTTGCTGGGGATCTGGGCTGTCCTGTTCTTCCCGATCTGCTTGATCTCCGGCATTGGATGCCATACTGATGGCCTGGATGCCAGGCGCCGGATCCAGGCCATCCATGCCTTTAATCACCGGGGCAAGGGCACCGGTGGGATAACGGTCACAGGGATCAATGCCTGTAAGCGTTTCACCCGTCCCCAGAGCAGGGCCGGTAAGCTGGGATGCCACCCAAGCCAGAAACATGTCTCGATGTTCAGAAATATTCATCAGTCTTACCCAACGTTCGGGTTTTAAAAGTTGCTAAAGCGGGAAACCCGCAACCCATTTGCCCCTCATCATTTTCTTGTTTTTTTGCACAGGAATTGAGGCGTAATCCACTAAAAACTATTTGATTTTCCACCAAACCGAATTTTTGGAAGGGTGTTCCCATAACGGTATCAAAGAATGCTGTTGCGGGCACCGCATATCGTGCAAAGTTTTTTCAACGGATTGCCAGCAATCGTCATTATTCTGCACAGTCCATGGGCAGAATTAAGTCTGTGTCACAGATGCTACGAATTTTCAATACCCCAATGCTTTTTTACAACATCTCCAAACAAAAGAATCCCGCAGAAGCGCTGCCAGGCGTCATATGGACCGTATCCTCAAATATCCATTTAAAATGGAGTGGAAGTAAGCCAAAAAAGGGATTCGTAATATTTCTTTACCCAATCTTTTTGGAGGCGGCGCAGATTCATTCCCATGATATATGACCCAAAATTTCGAATTTGTGCCCATGGAAACACAACAACTCTGATGCTGCCGGTTTTATATGAAAGTCCGATGCAAACCCATTCGGTACTTTTGATATTTGTTTGTGGGCGAACCGAGGTGAAAACCAGGTCCGCCCGTGGCGGTTATATAAACGGTCACAGGCCGTCCTGGGTCTTATCGATACATAGGCACAGCCCACAACCATTGGGCACGTTTCCAGATACGGACAGCGTCTTAAAAAAATATTGACAACTTAAAGATATAATTATAGTATTCAGAGTTTTTTAGACTTGATGAAAGCTTTGAGATAATAAAGGAGAGTTTAACCATGTACGCAGTGATCAGAACCGGCGGAAAACAATACAAGGTGCATGAAGACCAGGTGCTGAGAGTTGAAAAACTGGATGGCGCAAAGGGTACCGTAAGATGAGGGGCCACAGACAACACTATACTGAAATCAAAATCGCTTCCATTTCAGCCTAGGGTCCGGTGTTACAGGCAAAAATACGAAGGTTTAACCTCAACAGAATAAAGAGAGTAAAGACATGTCACATAAAAAAGCAGCAGGCAGTTCCAAAAACGGTCGGGATTCAAATGCGCAGCGGCGCGGTGTTAAAAAATTCGGTGGGGAAAAAGTGACGGCCGGCAATATTATCATCAGACAATGCGGCACTAAAATTCACCCCGGTAACAACGTCGGCATGGGAAAAGATTACACCATTTTTTCAAAAATAGACGGTGTGGTCGCGTATGAAAGAAAAGGCCGCGACAGAAAAAAAGTCAGCGTTTATGAAGCGTGAAATTTGTAGATGAAGCAACCATAACCATCAAGTCCGGCAACGGCGGTGCCGGATGCACCAGCTTCCGCAGGGAGCGGTTCATTGAAAAAGGCGGGCCTGATGGCGGCGACGGCGGCGATGGTGGACACATCATTTTGCGGGTCGATCCCAGGATACGCACCCTGTATGAATATCGCCGCCAAAAGTTATACAGCGCTAAAAACGGGGCACCGGGTTCAGGCCGTCAAAAGCACGGCAAAAACGGTGCCCATTGCTTTCTTGAGCTTCCCTTAGGAACCCTCGTATCGGACACAGAAACCGGTGCCATCCTTGCGGATCTAACCGATGCCGACATGGAAGTGATCCTTGCCCACGGCGGCAAGGGCGGCCGCGGCAATAAGCGCTTTGCCAGTGCCACCAACCGGGCCCCCCGGTATTCCCAGCCTGGCCTGCCCGGCCAGGAGCTGAAAATCAAACTGGAACTAAAACTTCTGGCCGATGTCGGTCTTGTGGGCCTGCCCAATGCCGGGAAATCCACCTTGATTTCAGCCATGTCTGCGGCCCGGCCCAAAATAGCAGATTATCCCTTCACCACATTGTCCCCCACCATTGGAATGGTTGAGGCCCCATTTGGCGAGCCCTTTGCCGTGGCAGATATTCCAGGGCTGATTGAGGGCGCCCACCAGGGGATCGGACTGGGGATCCAATTTTTAAAACATATCGAGCGCACAGGTATTATCGTTCATCTCATTGATGCCGGTGAAATTGACCCGGAAGATCCCCTATCCGCATACACGCTGATCAATCACGAATTGGCCATGTATTCGGATCGGCTTTCTGAAAAGCCCCAGATCCTTGTGTTAAACAAAATGGATCTCACGGGTGTAGAAAACCGGGTTGAAGCGTTTAAAGCCGCCCTGCCCCATCATAACATCTTAACCATTTCTGCGGCAACGGGCCAAGGTGTCAGTCAATTGGTCAAATTACTTGCCAAAACCCTGGCAACGGTACAGAAACCCACCCCACAAAATGGCGCGCAAGACAACCCGCCCCATCGCAGTACCCCCATTCCACGTTCAGCCCCCCACCGCGTTCAAGAATAGGCATCAGCCATGAAAGCAGGACTTTTTGGCGGGACATTCAATCCACTTCACAACGGCCATCTTGAAATTATTGAGTTTGTAAAAGCACATTGCGGACTGGACAGGATATTTTTATACCCGTCTGCCATACCGCCCCACAAACCCCAAACCGACCTTGCCCCGGCCCAGGACCGAATGCAGATGGTCACGGATGCGGTGGCCCATCGACCGGGATTTTTTGCATCAGACATTGAACTGCACCGAAAAGGGCCCTCATTTACCATTGACACCCTGTACGAATTCCAAAAGGTATGGGGGGCGGACACCCAATTTTACCTGGTGATGGGCTCTGATGCCTTTTTTGATATCATCACCTGGAAACAGATCGATAAGATCTTTCAAACCGTCCCCATCATTGTGATGATCCGGGGGGAGGACAGGGACCTCACCTCATATATCTCCTTTATTGACGAACGGATATCAAAAGGCTACAAATTAAAAGCAGACCATATGTTCATCCACAAGGAGTTAAAACCCATCCGCATCTGCAACGTACCAAGGATCGATATTTCATCCACCCAGATCCGGAACCGGGTTAAACATGGAGAATCCATTACGGGACTGGTCCCGGAACATGTAGAGACATTGATCAGAACAAAGGATTTATACAGATGACATCCCCGACCCAGGAATACCGCCCCTATTTAGAAGCCATTTTCGACAGGAAACCCAAAAGCGTTACGGCCCTGCATGTGGAAAACATGACCTCTTATACCGATATGGTGGTGGTGGTAGAGGCCGGTTCAAGCCGGCAGGTCACCTCACTGGCCGAACACCTGATTAACACACTGAAGAAAAACGATATTCAAGCCTTAGGCGTTGAAGGGGTCAAGCAGGGCCAATGGGCCTTGCTGGACTACGGGCATATTCTGATCCATGTGTTTGAATCCGAGGCCAAAACCTTTTACGATATCGAAGGGCTGTGGAGCGACGCCCCCCGTCTGGACCTGTCTGATTTCGGCGCCCTTGACCCACAAACAGACGATGAGGATAATAATGACTTCTAATCCGGTAAATATACTGATCATCCTGGACGGCTGGGGCATCAACCCAGCCATTGATGGTAATGCCGTTGCAGCCGCCAAGACCCCCTTTCTTGACCATCTGATCGAAACCTATCCCCACTGTGCCCTGGGCTGCTCAGGCCTGGATGTCAATCTGCCCCCCGGCACCATGGGCAATTCTGAAGTGGGGCATATGAATATCGGTGCCGGCCGGAGGGTCCCCCAGGATTTTGTCCGCATCAACACTGCCATTGAAGACCAGTCCTTTTTTGAAAATCCACAACTGTCTCAGGCCATGGCAAAGGTATCACAGCACAATTCGGCCCTCCATCTCATGGGGCTGCTATCCGACGGCGGGGTTCATTCCCATATCAGCCATCTGTTTGCCCTCCTGGACATGGCCAAAAAACAACGGATCAACCATGTATACATCCACCCCATCATGGACGGCCGTGACACGGCCCCCACATCAGGCCTCACTTACATCCGACAACTCCAGGAAAAGATAGACGCCATTGGTCTGGGCACCATTGCAACACTTGCCGGCCGGTATTGGGCCATGGACCGGGACACCCGATGGGAAAGGGTGCAAAAGGCCTACGACCTTTACACCCAGGGCAAGGGGGCTCCCCCCCCACCTGATATGGATGCGGCCATTGCTGTCCAAACGGCCTACGATCAAAATGAAACCGATGAATTTATCACCCCCACATTCCTGGTCAAGGATGAAAAAGCCAGGATTCGTGACAAGGATGCCTTGATCTTTTTTAATTTCCGGGCAGACAGGGCCAAAGAGATCACCCGGGCCTTTATGGAACAAGGATTTACAGAATTTAAGCGAACCGCCCACCCAAACTTGTCGGCATTCATCTGTATGACCCAATACGATGAAACCTTTGGACTGCCCGCAGCCTTTGGCCCCCTGCATCTAAACAACACCTTAGGCGAAGTCCTCAGTCAACACCATATCCCCCAGCTTCGCATCGCAGAAACGGAAAAATACGCCCATGTCACCTATTTTTTCAATGGGGGTGAAAATGTTGAGTTTGACGGAGAAACGCGAATTCTCATTCCCTCTCCCAGGGAGGTGAGCACCTATGATGAAAAACCGGAAATGAGTGCCCAACGCGTTGCAGACACCACATGCAAACAGATTGAATCCGGAAAATTCAAATTCATTGTTCTTAACTTTGCCAATATGGATATGGTGGGACATACCGGCGTCTTTGACGCTGCCGTATCGGCCTGTGAAACCGTAGACCAATGTGTAGAAAAGGTGGTCAAGGCCATCTGGAAGACCCATGGAACGGCCTTTATCACTGCGGATCACGGCAATTCGGAACAGATGACCGCAGCCGATGGATCCCCCCACACGGCCCATACCCTCAACCCGGTTCGCTTTATCCTGGCCGGCGACGGGTTTAAAACCACGGCGATCAAAGATGGTCGGCTTGGTGACATCGCGCCCACCATCCTCAAGGCCCTCAGCCTTGAGCAACCGGTAGAAATGACTGGAACGTCTCTGATTTGACACTTTACTGAAAAGAGAAACGCATAATGCTCGACGCAATCACCGACTACATCACTGGACAACAAATAAACAATGTGGGGGCTGAAGCCAGCCGCCAGGTGTTTGAAAAATTTTTAGTGGAAACCAAGGGGTTTGCCAAAAGTGATGTCCGGGTGGACGTCCCCCTCACGGTTCAGTTTAAAGGCGAAGACTACCACTCCGTCATTGACCTCATCGTCTCTGTAAAAAACCGCCCCGTCATGGCGGTGACCTGTGTTGCCGGTTCCATCGGCTCCTATGAACGTGAAATTCTTGCCGGCGCCCGCCTGGTGGAAAAATATATCATTCCCTATGCGGTCTCCACCGACGGTCGTGACGCCGTCATATTAGATGCCCATACCGGAGACACACTGGGCAGCGGCCTGGCGGCCCTTCCCTCCAGACAGGACGCAGAAGACTGGCTCAAAACCATTGAGGAGACACCTTTAGATCCTTCCAAACGCTCCGGTGAGATGATCATTTACCGCTCCTTTAACCTGGAAAAAGTCAATAAATAAAAAAACCGGCACTGCATATAAAGAGGCCCCCATGACACAGAATTTCAAAGAAAATCGACAGATTATTCTTGCATCACGGCCCCATGGTCGCCCTGAACAAGCAAATTTTTCGCTGCGTACCACAAAAATTCCCGAACCCGCAGCAGGAGAAGTGCTATTACGGACCGTTTATTTATCTCTTGATCCATATATGCGTGGCCGTATGAGTGATAAGGCATCTTATGCAGCGCCCGTCGCCCTTGGCGATGTAATGGTTGGCGGCTGTGTTTGCCGGGTGGTAACGTCTCAGCATCCAGGGTTTTCCCCTGGCGACTGGGTGGTCAATTATTCTGGCTGGCAGGATTATAGCATTTCGGACGGTAAAGACCTGGTCAAATTGCCAGAAAACTTAACACATCCGTCCTATGCGTTGGGCGTTCTGGGTATGCCAGGGTTCACGGCCTATATGGGACTGCTTGATATTGGCCGCCCCAAAGCAGGAGAGACCGTGGTGGTTGCAGCAGCAACCGGCCCCGTCGGCGCCACTGTCGGGCAGATTGCAAAAATCAAAGGGGCACGGGCAGTGGGTATTGCAGGTGGCCAGAAGAAGTGTGACCATGCACGGGAAGTGTTGGGATTTGATGCTTGTCTTGATCGCAATGCCCCACATCTTAAAGAACAATTGCGACAGGCCTGCCCTGATGGGATTGACGTCTATTATGAAAATGTAGGGGGTGCTGTTTTTGAAGCGGTGCTTCCCCTGCTGAATACCTCGGCCCGCATCCCGCTGTGCGGGTTAATTTCACAGTATAACATGACCCGCTTACCCAAAGGCCTGGATAAACTGCCGCTGTTAATGGGCACCTTGCTGCGCAAACGAATCACGGTCAAAGGATTTATCATCTTTGATGACTATGGGGACCGCTTCCCTGAATTTTTAGCGCAGATGTCCAAGTGGCTGATGAAAAAAAAGATCCAGTATCGAGAACAACATATTGATGGGCTGGAGAATGCCCCCCAAGGGTTGATTGACCTGCTTGACGGTAAGAATTTCGGCAAAGTCGTTATCCGGGTGGGTGAACACCAGATATGTGTTATGCCTTGATATTGCGACTCTGCGTAGCGGAGTCGCAATATCAAGGTCTGGAGTTAGGCCCGACTGACCTCTTTATTGCAATGCTTGCAAACCGTTGCCCGCTTCTTAATGATTTCAGCACAATAGGGGCATTCCCGGGTAAAATGCCGCTCATGAAGGATTTCAATGGTCTTTGCCACCGCCTCCTTGAGCACCGGGGTGGGGAAATTATGATTCAGCAGATGCTCGGTGGCTTCAGGGCCCCCCAGTTCTCCCACCATGTCCACCGCTTTGAGGCGGGCCTTGGCCGGGATTTTAGCATCCAGGCAAATCTTGAGAATCTCATCCCAGTCCTTGTTAACATAATAATCCGTAAGGACTGAAAAGGTCTGCTTCATCAACTCCTTTTGCTCCTCCTGTCGGATCAGTTCAGCGTCATCCAGCATGGTGCCTGTAGCCCCCACCGGGCTGAACACCGGCATGTACTCAAAATTCTTAGCGCCGGGCTCGCAATAGCACCGGTAGGATGCCGGTGCTTCCATTGTATCCATCAGATCTTCCCATCCGCGCTTATAAGACGGACACTCATCATTAAAGCAAACAAACAGATAGGGGGTTTGCCAGCCAAGCCCGTCTGAGAAATTGATGGGCGGCACCTCCCACAGGGTCATGGGGTCATTGCAATCGGGACACGCTGGCTTGTCCATTTTTATATATTTTTGAAGAAGTTCTTCTTTGGTTTCAAACGCCATTCTTTCCGCTCTCCATTTTGACATAAAAAAGACACAAAAAAGACATAAAATTGCGTTGGCCTTTTTTATAATTTGTTTGTGGGCAGATCTTAACGAAAGATCCGGTTGGCCCGTGGCCGTCACCAAATCCTACAGGCAGGTCATTTCACATATTCAGGATAAAAAATAAGCACAGGGAGAAGGATGTCAAATCCCTCTCCCTGCTATTAAAAATAAATGAATTAATTCTATTGTACCCTAAATGCGCCAGCGCACTTTGGCCGGGTATGCAACATTAAGGTATTATTCAATGGTCGCCAGTACATCATCCTTGGCCACGGCATCACCAGAGCCAAAATTAATGGCGGTAATCTTACCGCTGACAGCTGCTGGCAGTGCATTTTCCATCTTCATGGCTTCGATCACAACAACAGTTTCACCTTCATTTACCGTATCCCCAACATTCTTTTCATATTTAACAACCATACCGGGCATGGGCGCTGTCACAGCATTACCAGCGCCAGAAGCTGCCGCAGGTGCTGGCTTAGGTTTAGGCGCGTCTGCTTTAGGAGCCGGGGCAGGCGCAGCAGGCTTGGGCGGTTCAGCCTTAGGCAGCGGGGCAGCGGGAATAGGTGCTGCTGGCGCGGCCGGGGCGGCAGGTGTCATTGGCCCAGTTGGGGCGGATGGCGGTGTGGGTGCCGCTGGTATCGCAGGGGCTGCCGGTGCAGGTGCAGCGGCCTGGGCCCCCGGTGCAGGTGCAGCGTAGGTGATCACAGGCGCACCACCGACTTCATCCACACCCACTTCAAAGTATTCCCCTTCAACAAATACATTGAAGGTACGGGCATGTTCACTTTTTTCCGGTACATCTGTACACGGCTCAACCAATTTGCCTTCCTTGGCCTTTTTGATCATCTCATCCTGTTTTTTCACATCTTCCAGGGTGATGGGCTTCAGCGCGTCGGGCATCTGCTCTTTACCATATTTTTGCCTCAGGTATTTCTTTCCGGTGACAGGGAATAGGGTATAGAGTACCAGATCCTCATCATCCATTGCCAGGTTACCGATCTCTTCTTTGGCTTTTTTCAATTCCGGTTCCAGTACCTCGGCCGGACGGCAGGTGATGGGTTCTTCTCCGCGTTCATAGCCCTTGAGGGCCTTTTTCTGAACCGTTTCATCAATGGGAACCGATGTCTTTCCATAGAGACCATAGCACAGATCTTTTACCTGGGCGGTGATCATCTTGTACCGTTCACCCGGTGTGTCAAACAAGACGTTGTTGACGGTCTGGGTTCCTACGATCTGGCTGGTGGGCGTCACCAGCGGAATCTGACCCAGCTCTTTTCTGACCCGAGGCAGCTCTTTGTAGACCGCATCAATCTTATCAATGGCATCCATTTCACGCAGCTGATTGACCAGGTTGGAGAGCATACCGCCCGGTGTCTGGTGCAGCAGCACATTGATATCAATGACTGACACTTTCGTATCATCCAGCAGATGCTTGTACTTGGGCATAACCTCTTTTTCCAGGGTCTCATTGATCGCCGCCAGTGCCTTAATGTCAAATCCTGTATCGCGGTTGGTACCCAGCAGGCTCATGACCAGGGGTTCCAGGGCGGCATGGGAGGTTCTGTAGGCATAGGGGGTCATGCATGTATCAATGATATCAACACCGGCTTCCACGGCCTTGAAATGGGTCATGGGAGACATACCGGAAGTAAAATGGGAGTGCAGGTGGATCAGCGGTTTGACCTTGGCCTTCAACGCCTTGACCAAATCATACGCGTCATAGGGAGACATCAGACCTGCCATATCCTTGATACAGATGGAGTCCGCCCCCATATCCTCAAGCTCTTTGGCTTTTTTGATATAGTAATCCAGGTTATAGACCTCGCCGCCCAGGCGGGGTTCGGTCAAGGTGTAGCAGATGCAGCCCTGGAAATGGGCGCCGCATTCTTTTATGACAGGTACAACCGTCTCAAAGTTCCTATAATCGTTCAGGGCATCAAAGGTTCTGAAAATTTCCAGGCCGTTGTCCACTGTCTTTTTAACAAAGAGCTTGGCCACGTCATCGGCATAATTTCTATACCCCACCAGGTTCTGGCCGCGAAGCAGCATGGAAAATGGGGTTTTTTTAAAGTAGCGCTTCAGGGTCCGAAGCCGTTCCCAGGGATCTTCTCCCAGAAACCGATGCATGGTATCAAAGGTTGCCCCACCCCAGACTTCCACGGCCCAAAACCCGATCTCATCCATCTTTTCCGCCACAGGAATCATATCCTCGGTGCGGCCCCGGGTGGCAAACAGGGACTGGTGCCCGTCTCTCAAAGACAGATCTTCAATTTTCAGGGGGTTGTCCGCTTTGGGGCGATCCGCAGCGTAATTCATTTCAACCATTTTAACTTCATTGTGTTCGCTCATCGTGTCCTCTCTTATATGTAAATATATCTCTTTATTTTCAATTTAGTTAAAGATGTATTGAGTAGCGAAAAACTTGTATCATCAATTACTTAAACGCTCTCATCTGCATCATATTCCCGGCATTCATTATGGCCTGACGGCCCGACAGCCCCCACACATTGAAATGGGGAATGGGCTGTGGCTTCGGCGGTTCAGGAAGGGGATCAGGGGGGAGTGCCGCTGCCATCGCCTCTTCCTGGGTTTTGATGTAGGTAAATACAGCCGCCATTGCCGCAGCCATTTTTTTGTTATCCATATTCAATTCTCCTAAAATCAATTCATCCGATATTTTTCTATGAAAGCCCCATGCAAACCGCGAAGGTACTTTCATGATGTGTTGGGCAGACCTTGGGGAATCGCTCTGGTCCGCCCCTGATGGTTATACCGGAATGTTGCCGTGTTTTTTAGCTGGCCGCAGTTCACGCTTGGTGGACAGGGCTTCTAAGGCATCAATGAGCCGGGGTCGGGTTTCAGACGGTACAATCACCGAATCCACATATCCCCTGGCCGCAGCGCAGTAGGGGTTGGAGAACAATTCGTTGTATTCATCGATTTTTTCCTTTCGGGTGGCCTCGGAATCATCAGAGGCTTTAATTTCCCTGGCATGGATGATATTGGCCGCGCCTTCCGCCCCCATGACCGCAATTTCAGCCGATGGCCATGCAAAGGCCATATCTGCACCCAGGTGCTTGGAACACATTGCCAGATATGACCCGCCGTAATCTTTGCGGGTGATCAGCAGCAGCTTGGGTACGGTGGCTTCGGAGTAGCACCACAACAATTTTGCGCCATGGCGAATGATTCCCCCCCATTCCTGATTGGTGCCGGGCAGATAGCCGGGAACATCGGCAATGGTCAGCAAGGGAATATTAAAGGAATCGCAGAACCGGATAAACCGTGTGGCCTTATCCGATGCATCAATATCCAAACAGCCGGCCATGACGTTGGGCTGGTTGGCAATGATCCCTATGGACCTGCCGTTGAGCCGTGCAAAGCAGATCAGAATATTTTTTGCAAAATACTCATGGGGTTCAAAGTATTCCCCATTATCCACAATGGAAGCAATAACGGCTTTCATATCATAGCCTTGATTAGGGTTGTCCGGGATAATGGTATCCAGGGCCGCATCCATACGCTTGGGATCGTCACCAGTATCCAGGATCGGGGGATCTTCCATGTTATTGGCCGGCAGATAGGAGAGCAGCTCTTTCATGCGGTTGATACAGTCTTCATCGGATTCGCAGGCAAACTGGGCCACCCCAGATTTTGCATTGTGGGCCATGGCACCGCCAAGATCTTCAAAAGAGACCTCCTCACCCGTTACCGCCTTGATGACGTTCGGGCCGGTGATGAACATGTAAGAGGTGTTTTTAACCATAAAGATAAAATCGGTCATGGCCGGAGAGTATACAGCACCGCCAGCCGTGGGCCCCATAATAGCGGAAATTTGGGGAATCACACCGGAAGCAGCCGAATTTCTAAAGAAAATCTCACCATATCCAGACAGGCTGTCAATGCCTTCCTGGATCCGGGCACCACCGGAATCATTCATCCCAATGATGGGCGCCCCCGCCTTCATGGCAAGATCCATCACCTTACAGATTTTCGCGGCCTGCATCTCGCCCATGGAACCGGCCCGAGCTGTAAAATCCTGGGCATAGGCAAATACGGTGCGGCCGTCCACCCGGCCGTAACCGGTGACCACGCCGTCAGCCGGAATTTCTTTGTCCGCCATATTAAAGTTAGTACACCGATGGGTCACAAATAAATCCACTTCTCTGAAGCTTCCTTTATCAAAAAGAAGCTCCATACGCTCCCTGGCGTTGAGAACACCCTTCTCACGCCGTTTGGCCAGGGCCTTTTCACCGCCCATCCCCTTGAGTTTTTCTTTTCTCTCCTTCAAATCCTGGATTTTGTCAGAAATGACTCCCATAATTCAATCCCTTCTAAATATATTTACAGATCTACTTCATCTTGATTCAATGTCTTTTTTTTATATAAAAGTATCAGTAACTCACTGAATTACTTTCTTTTTTTGTTATGGGCCAACGCCTGAGATTCGATAAACCAGGGACGGCCCGTTGCCGATAATTAACACATCCTAAGCAGCTGAGGCCCTGCACGCATGGGCCCTTACGCCCCCATTGCGCTGGATGGGTATCGGGCGGACACCAGCCACTATACATTCATTATTCAGTTCGTTGGTCTGGGCAATCTTACGCCTCCCCTTTCGAGATAGTTTTCCACCTAACCAATCCTTCCAAAAAATGTCAAGCTTCTTTTGAAATTCTTTTTTCCTCACTATCGTGCCCTGAATGCCTCTGCGATTAAAAAAAATTTTGTTCTCCCAGCGGAATATACAAGCATATCCATTAAATTTACTAACTATTTAATATAGTTATAAAAACGCCATCCGAAATTAAAGTGTTTATCTTGACACAGGATCAATTATGATTAGATTATAAATCAATAATTGGTTAACTATTTGATTTTTATTGAAAATATACGTAAAAAAGAATCGATTTTTAAATTCTGTTCAGCCATGGCCTTTATGAACGCGGAACACCACTAAATCACTGACTCGACAGGCCGGTAAAAAGATATTGAAGGAGAGCATGACCATGACAGCAGCATATTTGGGCGCACTGGACCAGGGGACCACAAGTACGCGCTTTATTGTATTCGACAAAAACGGGACCATCATCGGACTGGACCAGATGGAACATGACCAGATCCTGCCCCAACCGGGTTGGGTGGAGCATAATGGTCGGCAGATCTGGAAAAACACCCAAACGGTCATCCGGGGGGCCTTAGAAAAGGCCGGTATCACTGGCAAAGACCTGGCGGCCATCGGTATCACCAACCAACGGGAAACCATTTTGGCCTGGGACAAAACCACTGGAGAGCCCCTATACAACGCCATTGTATGGCAATGCACCCGGACCGATAAAATTTGCCGGGAGCTGGATAAACGATACGGCAAGGATGCGTTTAGAAACACCACCGGTCTGCCCACGGCCACCTATTTTTCGGGGCCTAAAATCAAATGGATGATTGACACTGTTCCTGCGGTCAAGACGGCGGTGGACAAAGGCGATGCCTGTTTCGGCACCATGGACACCTGGATCACATGGAACCTCACCGGCGGCCCAGGCAAAGGCGCCTATGTCACCGATGTAACCAATGCGTCAAGAACCCTGCTCATGAACCTTAAGACCCTGGCCTGGGATCCGGAGATCCTTGATATTTTCGGCATCCCTGAAGCCTGCCTGCCCAAAATCGTGGCCTCTTCAGACCCGGACGCATATGGCCGCACTGAATTCAGCGGCCCCCTTAACACCGATGTCCCCATTGGCGGCGCCCTTGGCGATCAACAGGCCGCCCTGTTCGGCCAGACCTGTTTTGCGCCGGGGGAAGCCAAAAACACTTACGGCACGGGATGTTTCCTGCTCTTTAACACCGGCAACGATATTCGATTCTCCCAAAACGGCCTACTGACCACCCTAGGGTATCAAATTTTAGGTCAACCGCCAGTATACGCGCTCGAAGGGTCCATTGCCTATGCCGGTGCCTTGGTACAATGGGTCAGGGACAACATGGGCCTGATCAAGGATGCGCCAGAAATTGAAACACTTGCCAACACGGTTGAAGACAACGGCGACGTCTATTTTGTACCCGCCTTTTCAGGGTTGTTCGCGCCCTATTGGCAGTCCGACGCCAGAGGGGTCATTGCCGGGCTCACCCAATTTGCCAATCGGGGCCATATTGCCCGGGCGGTTCTCGAAGCCTCGGCCTTTCAAACCCGGGATATTGTGGAAGCCATTGTCCAGGATCTTGGCGATGAACTGGATCTTAAATCGTTAAAAGTGGATGGCGGCATGGTGGCCAACACCACCCTCATGCAGTTCCAGGCCGATATCCTGAACACTGCCGTTACCCGCCCGAAGGTAGCAGAGACCACAGCGCTTGGCGCGGCCTACGCCGCTGGTCTGGCTGTTGGTTTCTGGCCAAACACCGACGCACTCAAGGAAAACTGGCATGTTCACACCACCTGGGAACCGAACATGGCCCAAGAGAAAAGAACACAATTATATAAAGGTTGGAAAAAAGCAGTGGATCGCACCTTCTCCTGGAAAGAAGAATGAAGCCCTCAGCCTTGAATCCAGGCTTTAAGGTCCTCTTTTTTAGGGACCTTTCCAGAAGATTTCAGCACGCCGTCAACAATCACGGACGGCGTTGCTGCCACACCGTATGCAGCAATCTGCATCATATCCGTAACTTTCTCCACATTTGCGTTGGCCCCCAGTTCTGCCACAACCTCTCGAACGCGTTTCTCCGTTTTATTGCATTTGGCGCATCCAGGCCCTAAAATTTTTATTTCCATCCATCGCGTCTCCACATCATAACATCATATTAAATAAATACCCCACAAAAAGAATCCCGCAGGCCACAACCATAATAAAGGCACCAATCAATTTGGGCTTTAACACTTTTCTTAGGATCACCATCTCGGGCAGGGACAAGGCGATGACACTCATCATAAATGCCAGTACAGACCCCAGGGCCGCCCCCTTGCCAAGCAAGGCCTCCACAACAGGAATGACACCGGCTGCATTGGAATACATAGGAATACCCATCCCAACAGACAGGGGCACAGACCACCAGGACGCATCCCCCATGATGGCCGCCATCACCCCTTGAGGGACGAATCCGTGGATGCCCGCGCCCACGGCAATCCCCAGGATCACAAACATCCAGACCCGTCCGATGATCTCTTTCACGGCATCCCACCCATAGATGATGCGGTCTTTCCAGCACATTTTCTCCGCGTCAACGTCCAAGGCCGCACCAGCGGCCTGGGTCATCCAGTCTTCAATATGGTGCTCCAATTTCATCCGGCCAATGACCCAGCCCGCAAAAATCGCTACAAAAAGTCCGGTGCCCATGTAAATGGCCGCCACCTGCCACCCCAGCAATCCATAGAGCAGACCCACCGCAATTTCATTCACCATGGGGGCAGCAATTAAGAAAGAAAACGTCACCCCTAGGGGCACCCCTGCCGTAACAAACCCAATAAACAGGGGGACAGCAGAGCAGGAACAAAAGGGGGTGACCATACCCAGCAGGGCTGCCAGCACATTGCCGGCAAATTCACTTTTTCCCGACAGCAGGGCCCGGGTTTTCTCGGGGGTAAAAAAACTGCGAATGATGCCCACACCAAACACCACCAGTAAAAGAAGCATCATCACCTTAGGGGTGTCATAGAAAAAAAACTCAACGGCATGCCCCAGATGGGTCTCTTTTTCTATGGAAAGAAGGGTATAGGTCACCCATTGAGACACCAACGAAAGCTGGCCGTAGATCAACCACCAGGCCACTATACCGACAACACCTGCGGTAACATATAATGCAAAATGACCTTTTTTCCCTCCCGCACCGTCGGGAATGGTTTGTGTGCGCATTGACAAGGCCTCCACCACTTTAATGCGTTAACTTCTCCCCAATAACGGCCATGGGCGGACCTGAATTTTCACTGAGGGGCCCACAACAAATTATGAAAGACACGAATCGGTTCACCTGGTGCTTTCATTTGATTTAAAATGGAACATAGCGATACATTTTCATTCTGTCCAGCAAAGAAACAAAATGATCTTAAAAATTGCATTTTCTGACATTTACGGTTACACTGGAAATATCAATCAACGATCTTAATTACTTAGAAAAAAATTCAGTCGGCAACAGCCGTCATTCAAGGGCAGATATATATGGACGAAAATACACCTGTGGCACGATCCTCCCATACCATCTTAACCGTAGGCAACATTCCTGAACAGAGTCGGGATCTTGGGCCGTTGCTCCAGCGCTTAGGCATCAATTTCACCCATGTCGAAACCGCTGAGCAGGCCCTGGACACCCTTGAAAAAAGATCTGCCCCATTTTCCCTTGTGATCAGCGATCAGCGACTTTCGGGCATAAAGGGCACAGCACTTCTGGCCCGGATAAAAGAGCGATCGCCAGAAACCATACGGTTTCTTTTGACACGGTATTCAGATATGCAAACGATTATCTCTGCCGTCAACAAAGGCGCCGTTCATAGATATATCTCCATGCCCTGGGAAGACACAAAAATGTCAGAAGCAATGACATGGGGTCTTTTGAAATACGAACATCACCTGGAAGCCCAAACCCTTTTTACCCTGGCGACAAAACAAAACGGTAAGCTTTACGAACTCAACTGCACACTCATGGAAACCGGGCGCGAGCACGACAAAGCATCCAAAGCCCTTGAAAGGGAAATCACGACCCTCAGGGCAGCCCTCAAGGAAAAGACCATGAATCGCCCCATGTCTGCTAAAAAACTGACGGCCCTCCTTGTCCACATCCTGGAAAATACAGACAGTGACGCCCAAAAACTGCTGGATCACCTATACCACCGAAGCATCATTCGTCTATACGCCGATTACACAAATTTTTGCATGGAAAACAACATACAGATGACAGATCTGGAAACAAAGGACTCTCACGATGGACGACATCCCACGGCCTAGAATTCTTATTCTTCAGGCAGATGACACCACCCGGGCACACACCCAAGATCTGTTGCAGTCACAGGAATGGGACATCATTTGCGAAAGCGTTTCAAAGGACGCCCTGGCAAGGCTGAAACAGTCTGGGCCCCATCCGTTTCACCTGTTCATTTCCAATTACAATCTACCCAAAATGCAAGGGGACGACATTCTTAAACAGGCCAAAGCAATTTCGCCCATGACCCAGCGGATGATGACCGTGCCATCAGACCGTCCGGATATGGTGATCCGGGCCATCAACAAGGCGGAACTTAACGCCTGCATTGTGACCCCGGCCACAGACACGGCAATACTGAATAAAGTGCGCGCCTGCATCCGGCAGTTTGGTCTGGATATGAAACGGGAACAATTGCGCCGGGTGGTGACCCATCAAAACAAGCAGTTACTCACCATTGCCAGGCGCCTGAAGCAACGGGACGACCGATGCAAAGCGCGCATCACGGCCCGAAAAAAAGAAAAGGCCAGATTGGCCGCCTTGCTGGCCCGGATCAACCGCCAGAAAAAAGACCCAGCCACCCTTGAGGATCGCATCATACACCACAATATTGACATGACCCCTGAGTCACTAGGTAATGATTTTCATCAACTGGCCCACTATATCAATGCACTGTTTTGCCATATTGCCCAGACCTCACAATTAGCGACACCCTTTTCTCCCATAAAGGATATCATCGCCGCCCCTATCAAACCGTCTGACCCATTGAACGCGTCACCGGAAAAAGACGATCTCACCGGACATGAAATTATCCGTCAGGTGATGCGCACTGCGTTTAGTTGTCCCCATTGCCCACCGATAGAGGGGCCTCAAACGCATCAGATTGTCCATGTCCCGCAAGACATTGGGGACCTGATTGATATACAACTCTCCAAAGACAAGGTCAGGGCATTTATCCAACTTAAAACCGCAGCCGACCCAAAGCGGCTCAACCTGGACGATCTGCTGAATGTATTGCAGCGCCATAAAATCAGATTTGGCATTGTGGATGATGAAGTCCTTGAAACGTGGCTATCCGCCCCCGATAAAGCCCCATTTATGGTGGCAGAGGGCGACGCACCGGTTCCTGGGGTTCCCGGGGATGTGTTCTATCAATTCAAAATCAATTACACAAATCCCGGAAAGCTGATGGATGACGGTAGAATTGATTTCAGAGACAGAGGTGCCATTCCATTTGTCACCAAGGGAGACCTTCTTGCGGTAAAAACCCCGTCCCAAAAAGGAAAGAATGGCATGTCCGTATATGGTGATGTGATAGAGGTGGCGGATGTCCTGGACCCGGTTATGATTCCAGGAAACGGAACCAGACTCTCAGAGGACGAATGTTGCATCTTTGCCGATGTGGACGGTCAGCCACACTTAAATCCCCAAGGCGAGGTGTCCGTGAACCCGGAACTGCCGATTAAAGGAGATGTGGACTATGAAACCGGCAATATCCATTTCAACGGTAACATCGTTGTAAATGGCACAATAAAAGACGGCTTTCAGGTCAACGGCGTCACCCTTACAGCAAAAGAAATTGAAGGGGGAATTATTGATCTTTCCGGCGATCTTTATGTGACCGATGGCATCACTGATGCCCAAATCGTTTCAGTTGGCAATATCCATGCCAGGTTCATCAATAACTCAACGATAAACGCATTTGGCAATGTAACGGTACAAAAGGAGATTCTTGACTCGGACATCACGATTTCAGGCGGCATCGAAAATGCCCGCGGGGTGATCATGTCCTCCAAAATTTCGGCCAAAGCCGGAGTGAACGCCGGGAGATTGGGCACTGACAGCTCAACGCCCTCCCAAGTAAGGGTTGGGATAGACGATCACTTGAACCATCGCATCCAGGCCATTGAGACCCGGCTTGAAGCGGGCAGTAAACGCCTGGCGGAGTTGAAAACAAAAATAGATCAGATCGAGGCTGAAGACCTGGCGCTCTACCGTCGTATTACGGAAAATGCCCAAAAACAGGAACATCTTCAAAAGCGCATCCAAAGGCATCTGTCTGACCGGGCACATTGCCCCCCTGCACAAGATCCAGTCCAAACAGACCCGCGCGTCAAAGAAAAAGCAACACTGGTCGCCACACTCAAACGCACTGAAGCAGCGTTGAACCGCATATTTCATATCCAGGCCACCCATGCCAAAACCATTGAGGTTTGTAAAAACAGTATTAAACAGGTTGAATCGGATAACAAACGCCTTATATTGAGAAGAAATGGATTAATTGAATATTCACAAAAAATAGCCGCCTGTCCCAGGGTGACGGTGAACAAAAGTATCACCCAGGACACCGTGGTCACAGGACCCAACGCCTCCGTAACCCTCCAACTAGATCTAAAGCGGTGCCGGATTGAAGAAAAATGCATTGAAGAAAAAGGTGGCCGCAATTTTAAAATGGAAATCATTGATCAATTTAAATAATGAATGGTATTTCAATTGTGAGTAATCCTTGACAATTGCTATAAATTCACTTAACACACGCCATGCTTTTGGGTGGTTTTACCTGTCATGAATTGAGGAGATTATGGGAAAAGGCAAATCAGTAACACATGTAATTGACAAGGAATGGTGCAAAGGGTGCGGTATCTGTGTCCATTTCTGTCCCAAAAAGGTGCTTGAACTGGACGCACAGGGCAAAGTAGAAGCGGCCCGCCCCGAAGACTGCATCGCATGTATGATGTGCGAACTTCGGTGCCCGGATTTGGCAATTCAAATCAAAAAACATCAGGAAGGGGCAAATGACTAATACATCAAAAATCAGGTTTATTCAGGGAAATGAGGCCTGTGTTGAAGGTGCGTTGTACGCAGGTATTAATTTTTTCGCCGGCTACCCCATCACCCCGTCCACGGAAATTGCCGAGCATCTTTCCAGTCGCCTGCCCGAGGTGGGCGGTAAATTTATCCAGATGGAAGACGAAATTGCTTCTATGGCGGCCATTATCGGGGCGTCTCTCACGGGCAACAAGGTCATGACGGCAACTTCCGGCCCGGGTTTTTCCTTGAAACAAGAGGCGTTAGGCTACGCCTGCATGGCTGAAATTCCTTGCGTGATCGCCAATGTGCAGCGTGGCGGCCCTTCCACAGGGAACCCCACCCATGTGAGTCAGGGCGACGTCAACCAGGCCCGCTGGGGCACCCACGGCGACCACGCCATCATTGCCCTGACCGCATCCACCCACCAGGATATCTTTAAAATAACCATCGAGGCCTTTAACCTGGCGGAGACCTACAGAACCCCGGTAATCCTATTGCTCGACGAAGTGATAGGCCATATGCGGGAAAAACTGATCATCCCCGAATCCGGAGAGATACAGGTTGTCGACCGCCTGAGGACCTCTGTTCCCAAAGGGGTGAACTATCATCCCTACCTGCCCCGGGAAGACGGTCGGCTGCCCATGTCAGACTTTGGCGGCGAACACCGTTACAATGTGACCGGCCTTTTTCATGATATGTGGGGATTCCCCAACAATGACCCTAAAGTGGTTTCCGATCTGTTGCACCACCTGGTGGATAAAATTGAAAATAACTGGGAAAACATCTGCATGTACAAAGAGCACTGGCTGGATGATGCAGACTATGTCCTGGTCTCTTATGGTTCCTCCGCCCGGTCTGCCAAACATACGGCAAGAAACCGTCGCAGACGCGGTGTAAAAATCGGTGTGCTCGAACTTCAAACCATCTGGCCCTTCCCCCATGAAATTGTTCGTGAAAAATGTGCCAACGCCAAAGCGGTGCTGGTGGTTGAAATGAACATGGGCCAGGTGATCACACAAGTCAAAGCGTCGGTGGATCATCCCGAAAAAGTATTCCTGGCCAACCGTATCGACGGCCAGCTCATCGCACCGGACGATATTAAATCCGTTTTAAGAATGATCCAGGGAAAGGGGGTCTAGGATGAATGAAAACACAGCATTTGATTTTCAAGACTATGTCAGAAGCAGATATTTTCCCCATATGTGGTGCCCGGGCTGCGGCCACGGCATCGTATTGAGTGCATTGCTTCGTGCCATCCACGAACTGGGGTTGGATAAAAACGAAATCGTGATGACCTCCGGTATCGGATGTTCTTCACGGATCTCTGGATATGTTGATTTTCACTCCCTGCATACCATCCATGGACGGGCCCTGGCCTTTGCCACCGGGGTCAAGCTCTCCCGGCCCCAGCTCAAGGCCATCGTGCCCATGGGCGATGGTGACTCCCTGGCCATCGGCGGTAACCATTTTATCCATGCGGCCCGCCGGAACATCGACATCACCGCCATTGTCATGAACAATAAAATCTACGGCATGACCGGCGGTCAATTTTCTCCGCTGTCCGGTCCTGGTAAAAAAGCCACCACAGCCCCCTACTCCACCATCGACAACGATTTCGATATTGTAAAGCTGGCCACGGCAGCCGGCGCCAGCTTTGTGGCAAGATCCACCACCTTTCATGCCAAAGAGTCCAAGGATATCTTGAAAAAAGCCATCATGCATAAAGGCTTTTCAGTGGTGGAAATCATGAGTCAGTGCCCCACCTATTATGGACGTAAAAACAAAGAGGGCAGTGCCGCCCAAATGCTGGAAGGCTTTAAACAACTCACCGTACCCATCGGCTCCAAAAAGCTTGAGAAAAACCCCCATCTCATCCAGCGCGGAATTTTTATTGAAGAAACAGGCCGGCCCGAATATTGCGAATCCTATGACGAAATCATTAAAGTTGCAATGAAAGGAAAAGAATAATGGAAATGGAACGTTCCAGACTGGTATTTTCAGGCTCAGGCGGACAGGGCGTGATCACCGCAGCCATTATCCTTGCCAAGGCTGCCGCTATTTTTGAAGGGAAAAATGCCACCCAGTCCCAGAGTTACGGGGCGGCAGCCCGGGGCGGTGCCACCCGAAGCGATGTCCTGATTTCGGATGCCGAAATTCTTTTTCCCAAGGTGATCCAGCCCAATATCCTGGTCAGCCTAACCCAGGAAAGCTACAGCAAATTTGCCCCGGTCCTGCGCCCCGGCGGCCTGCTGCTCTGTGATTCCAGATATGTGACCCCTGAAAAGAAAGTGGCCGCCCGCCATGTGACCTTGCCCATGTATGACACGGTCATGGAAGCGATTGGCAAACCCATTGTGTTCAATATCTGCATGCTGGGCACCCTCATCGGTCTAACGAACATTGTTGAACCAGAATCGATCATAAAGGTCCTTGAAACCACCATTCCCGAAGATTTCATGGAGATGAACAGACGCGCCCTGGATTTGGGCTTTAAAATGGGTGATGAGGCCAAAGCATAAGCGGAGAATTCAGGCCTGTCGAAACAGTGCGTCTACATTCGGCCCTTTAATTTTTTTTAAGGCAATCGGCCAAGGCAGCCGAGTCTGTATCGCCGGCCCCCTGTGGTGTTCTGGATTGGCAACGATGTTCACTAGATGAATTCTCATCTTCACGCCATCCTTTCTGATGGTTATTTCTTGAAAGATGGCAGCTTTCTTCAAGCGACGTCGACCTTTATGCGTAATAATTTGGAAGACGCATTTCAGTATGACGTGTTAAAATGCGCAAAAAAGAGGACAAGAGAACAGAAAGGAACGCTCTGTATGTTCGATCTATATTCAAAACTGAAAGAAACCGTAATATTTAAAAAAGGCTGTAAAAAAAGTAAGAATCAAGATTATCTATACCAATTGAAGGACGAGAACCTATCCTTTGATCAAGCCGTGGAAATCTTGAGAACAAGGATTGAAAACAAAATCGAATTGGGCGGGATCAATAATCAATCCCAGGAAAACATAGAGTCTGTGCTTGATCAGTTGAGCAACTTAAATATCACCGTTAAAGAGTTGGAAATAGATAACACTGAGTATAATGCTTATATTCGCAAGGCTGAGTACAAGAACAGATATCCGACTTATTATTCGGACAACTTTGATGAAAAGAGTTTCGAGCATTTTTTGTGTCATAAATTTCTGGGGCTGGAAGCAGGTCAAATTTTTGTTGACCTTGCAAGCGAGCACTCCCCTGTCCCTAAGATATTCAACCGTTTGTCCGGATGCGACAGCTATTCGCAAGATATCATGTATCCAGAGGGGATTAATGGAAAGCGTATCGGGGGAGATGCATCAAACATGCCCGTAGAGGACAGTTTTTTTGATGCAGCCATTGCAACATGCAGTATTGAACATTTCGAGAACCAATCTGATGTTCTCCTCATGAAGGAAATGGGTAGAACGCTTAAACGTCACGGTAAATTCATCATTGTCCCCCTATACCTATATTCTGAGGCAGCTTGCCAAACCGATCCGGTTTATGCGGTTCCCAGTGGGGTCCAATTCGACAGGGAAGCCACCGTTTTCTGTTGTAAGAACTGGGGAAACCGGCATGGCCGTTTTTATAGCCCTCAGACTTTGATGGATCGATTGATCAGGAGCAACCCTGATATTTCGTTTATTGTTTATTACATAAAAAATCCAGAAGCGATTTCGAAGTCTATTTATTGCCGGTACATGCTGGTAGGCGAAAAATTGAATTGATCGAGAAGTAAAGCCCCGGGGTCGAGAAAAGACGCTTTGCCACAGCATGGCAGATTCCAGGAACGCCGTAATCTCGTAACTCAGCCTTATCTATTTTTCGTTCCTTATTTATCGGGGACACCTTATATATTTTCCTTTTATTTATCGGGGACACCTTATATATTTTCCTTTCGACCAGTTTTTTTTTCAGGTGGATGTGATTGGCATCAGGCAATCCGCCCATATTTCGACTTTATATTTCAGACACCATTCAGACATCAAAACCAGACAGGCTTCAAAGTCCTGATCACTGAATAATGTCTGCTGCCGTCTATTCCCCCGTTACGTGATGGGATGAGGGAAACCCGGCGCCGCGGCCCTTGCCATCCGTGTCATGATAAGACGTTTTATATGAAAGTCTCACTAACTTACTGAATTACTTTCTGGTTTTGTTGTGGGCCAAGGCCTGGGATTCGATAGACCAGAGGCGGCCCGTGGCCGTTATACAAATGTTTTATCTTCTGTTAATAAATAAGTAAGGTGTCCCTGGAATTCCTGGAATTCTCGGGCAACGATCTTTACTGCATGAATATCGCCAATGCCAGGGAGACGCTTTTGATTGTTAACTTCAGGATGTTTGCGTGCAATGCGTTTAAATTCCTTTTCATCATTTTGTTTTTGTTCTTCATACGCGGTTAATCTTTGTTGACGATTACGTCAAGAATACTAAAGCATAATGTATATTAGCGTTCGCTCATCTTGACACACTAAACAATGTGTAATACTCTGTGTAAAAACATAAGTACACAGGAGATGAAAAATGGCAACTAACTTGGCAATAAATGATAGTTTACTTATCGAAGCATTGGAAATCAGTGGATTAAAAACCAAAAAAGACACGGTAAATTTAGCACTCAAAGAATTTGTCGATAGGCGAAAGCAACTCGAAATAACACGCCTTTTCGGGAAAATGGATCCAGATCCAGATTACGACTACAAACAAGGACG
>PDWJ01001863.1_pt1 | contig 24184 bp, 17 predicted proteins | sample 1430881 | NCBI WGS metagenome assembly PDWJ01 (sample SAMN01162460, study PRJNA174530) | Oral metagenome, whole genome shotgun sequencing project. | biome: Marine environment; feature: Marine mammal; material: Swab sample of the gingival sulcus; isolation source: swab sample of gingival sulcus...
TTCTTCCGAAGTCAAGGCGTTCTGTTGTGCTAAATGGTTCAATTGCTGAACAGAATTATTAACCTGCTCGACTCCCGAATTTTGCTCAATACTCGCAGCTGTGATGTCTCCAACCAACTTCGCAGTCTCTTCTATTTCGGGAACAATGCCTGACAAACTTTTCCCTGCTTCTTCCGATAATTTTTTCGTATTTTCTGACAAGCTAACTATTTCTTCGGCAGCCTCTTTACTTCGCTCGGCGAGTTTCCGAACTTCAGTGGCGACAACAGAAAAACCCTTTCCCTGTTCGCCTGCTCTCGCCGCCTCGACAGCAGCATTCAAAGCCAAAATATTCGTTTGCCGAGCGATTTCTTTGATAATAGCAACTTTTTCATTGATTAAAATATTTGCTTCTTCAACTTTCCCTGATTTTATTCCGGCTTCTAATACATTTTGATGTACTTTCTGTGATTTTGACGATGTGCGTTTTGAGTTTTCCGTATTCCGGGCAATATTTGCCTGCATCTCTTCCATCGTAGAAGAAACCTCTTCCGTTGAACTCGCTTGCTCACTTGCTCCTTCCGACAATTGCTGTGCAGTAGTGTTGATTTGACTGCTTGCATTCGTTAAACTCTCGGCATTCGCATTAATTTTTGATACTATTTCTTTCTGAGATGCTAAAATATTTATTATCTCATTATTCAAATCTATAAACTCACTGACTTTATCTTTTGATTCAATTGATAAAGATAAGTTTCCTTTGGCTAATTCGTGCATGTCTGCTAATATTTTTTTCAAAGGTTTCTGTAATTTATTATTTAAATACGAAAACGTAAAAAATGCTGCCAAGAAATCTAAAACTACGACTATCAGTTTAGGTGTTAGGCTTGATTCTGATTTGACCATAATAGTAAGAGCCTGTTCAAACATAATCAACAATACTACGCTGAAACTAATTTTAAACATGATTGATTTTTTAAATAATAATTTCAGGATTATGTATGATAAAATAGTAGAAATCACTATAATCATGGCTGAAGTTAGCGTGAATTTCATAATATTTTTTTTAAGTTAATAAAAGACAACAATCCGAGATTAGAAAACGGTAAGTTTACTCGACAGAAGCAGTTCCCGAGAATTCCTCAGCAACTGTATTTTCATAAAATTCTCCTGATTTTCGATTTGACACCTAAGCGTAAAGCATAAGCGGTGGCAATGAAAAAAACACGATGCTGTAAAATTTTGAATATAAAAATATTACAGCATCGCACTTTTTTTATTACCACCCAATTGTCTATCCTAAAATAAAAATCCGAGACTTAATACAAACTGAGAAGTTCGGGAATCGGTTTTGTAAACATTGTTTCCGATTTTAAACTGCTCTTTCCCTATTTCACTAAAGCTGCCTTCGTATTTCAAATCAAGAATCAGTTTCCAGATGTCGAATCCAATACCGGCTTGAAAACCCCACGTCGATTTTTTAAATTCCTCCTCTGCACCTTCAATATCAGTAACTTTAGATTCGCTATCGAGCAAAATGCTTGCAATTGGACCGGCATTCAACCTGACAGGACCGAACTTTGCTCCGAGCATGATAGGAATGTCGATTTTTTGGAACTTTTGTTCTTTCAACTTATATTTCCCGTTTTTAATATCCTTGACTTTAATTTCGCCGCCCGTGCTTGAAAACAAAACCTCAGGCTGAACGTAAAATTTAAGAAAAGAAACTCTTCCGACCAAACCAAAGTGCATTCCAATAGAAGCATCTCCGGCTTCCATGAGCAAGTCGTCTGACGATTTTTCTTTCAAATCCTTCATCTTTATAGAAGAAGAACTCACTCCTGCCCGCAATCCAAAATTCAACTGTGCTTTACTTTCGGTGTTGAATATTCCCACAATGAAAATACTTAAAATAATAATCAAATTCTTTTTCATAATAATAATTTTTTATGTAATGATACTTTTAAATTGTGTAAAATAGTTACTTAATCAAAAAATTTGCCATAATAATCAAACAATGTACAAGCTTTTCTTGAAATATTAAACTCTTTTTTTGAAATTTTAGCATATCTGCTCCTTATTTTCTTTATTTGAAATTATCATAGCGCACGAAAAACGCACTTGAAGCAACAATAAAGCACAAGCAAAAGCGTTCTAATTTTAGAATTTCGAGAATGAAAAACAGCAAAACAGTTGATCACCCAAAAAAGACAAACATGATATAATTTTACACTTTTAAAGAAACGTATTGTTAAATTTTAGTATTAAAACCTTTCCGCCTAAAGGCAATTGTTTACCAACAAAGGTAGAAAAAGTTTTTGCTTTTTTTAAACCGTTTTTGATAAATAAATACATTTAACAATGCCTAAGATAAAAATAAATTGTAAAACTTTATATTATGAAATTTTTAAAATCAGGATTGATAGTATTGATTATTTTGCCGTTTAGTTTGTTTTCGCAAAACCTGATAGACCTTTGCAAGCATACAGACATTTCAGAGAGGCGACCTATTCCTTACCAACATGTGCGCGAGGCTGATATTGCTTGGACAAAAATAGTGTGGCGGCGCATAAATCTTCGCGAAAAAATGAACCTAAGCCTTTATTATCCGACATTTAAACGCGGAACTCAAATGAATTTGATGAACCTGATTTTGCACGGAATCGAAAACGAAGGGCTTCAGGCATACGACCCGAGCTACGAGGGTGAGTTTGTCCGACCAATGACGTTTCATCAGATACGCGAACGCTGCGACGCTTTGCCGGAAAACAAACTCATTGTAAATCCGGAAAACAACGAAGAGGAAGAAGTGATTATTCCAAAAACAATAGATGTCAGCGAAGTGAAAGATTTTATTCTTAAAGAACTATGGTTTTTTGACAAACAACGCTCTACAATGGATGTTCGTATCGTGGGAATTTGCCCTGTAAGAACATATTACATGGACAGCGATGCCGAAATGGACAACCCGCTGCAACAACTCATGTTTTGGGTTTACTTTCCTGACTTTCGGAAAATTTTTGCAAACCACGACGTGTACAACGCAGTAAATGTTGCTGACCGAATTACCTATGATGAGTTTTTCTTCAAACGCTTTTTTTCAGGAACAATCATCAAAGAATCAAACCTGTTTAACGACAGATATATCAATGATTACCTTTCGGGAAAAGATTGTTTGTATGAGGCAGAGCGCATACATAACGAAATTTTTAACTTTGAACAAGATATGTGGCAAAATTAAAAACGTCGGAGAAAAAATTCCTTTCTTTTTTAACGAGGGCAAACAATGTTAAGATGAACAAAATTTGCCCTTTTTTACTCTACACGACATTTTTTATAATTGTATTGATATTTGCGCTTAAAAAAAGTTAGTGGCAATTCGCCCTCGACCCTGTCAGGGTTTGAAACCCTGACAGGGTCGAGGGCGAAAAAACGGCAGCGAACGAAAAACCGACATTCCAAGAAGACAAAATTCGCTTCCGTGCTTTTATTTTTTCTCGTTCAGCATCTTATTGGCTCGAAACATCAAATCTGTCGATTGCAAAATCTTACTTCTCAAATCGCTTGGATAGTTCAGATGCGTATTCAAGAACTCGGACACAATATTGCAGGCTTTCGTAGAATTATGGCTTCGGAATGTTCGGTCTAACCAATTTCTCGGAAAGAAAATATCGCCCGTATATTTTATCTCTTCAAGCATTTCGAGGCTTTGCGCAATACTGTTGAGCGAATGTTCACGCCGAAGAGGATGATAATAATAGTAAAGCGCATCTAAAACCCAATCTTCAGGTCTGCGATTTTCCTTTTTCTTCAAGCTCTCGAAAAAGCTGTTTCTCTCTTTTTCTTCCGGCGAAACCGCCTTTCTGACAAACTTCATTTTATCTATTTTATCCTGATTTGTAAGTCGTTGTATCTGTTCATCAAGTATGCTTTCGCAATTCTCGTAATTGTGTACAGCCAAAAGATAGGATAAACGAATAAAATCGTTTTCAGACAATGTTAAGCCTTTTATTTTCGTATTTTTGCTCCATATTCGGTAAAGTTTTTCAATGGCTTCGGGCGTTTGAGCCACAGAACAATAGCATTTAAACAACAATGATTTTTGTGTTGCAGATGATAGAGATTCCATTTTGCTCCAAAGCAAATTTTCTGCCTTTTCGGTATATTTTGCTTGTTCATTTTCTGCAATAAACTGCCGAAAAATAGTTGAATAATAAGTAATCATCAGGTTTAAATTCAAGTCATTTTCTTCTGCTTCAATCGCTTTGTTAAGGATATTGAAAAAGCGCGGAAGCGAGATTTTATTGTTCAGAAACTCTTCCCACAAAGTCATCAGAATTACGCCCCGCTGCAAAGGATTGGGCATTGAATAAACAATATCCGAGAGTTGAGATTCTGCATTTTCAACAGGAAGAAATCTTCCGTAAGCCATAGCATCTGCATTTGTCAATACGTATTTAGGCTTTTTCAGTTTATTAAATTCCGTAATCCTTATTACAGAATCTTTCAAGTGGGCAGTTGTCGAAACCACGCTGTCTTCATATCCGAGTTCTACTTGGATTATCTGATTCCATATTCGTCCTTTTTCAGAGGGGTCAAACTGTTGTATTTCAAAATTTTCAATAATATCATTTTCAATTTTCATATTGGTTTTGATTATTGGCATTTCAGGCTCTTTTACCCAAACTCTGCTCCATTCTGCCAAGTTTTGCGGCGAAATCTTGTCTAAGATCTCAATCAAATTGTCCCAACCTGCATTTGCGTAGGCATAGGCTTTCATGTATTCCCGAATTCCTTGTTTGAGCACTTCCTCGCCAATAACTTGTTCCAACATATACATGACAATCGGCGATTTGTGGTAAATAATTGCGCCGTAAAGCGAGCCGGCATCTTTCAGGTTGTCAAGTTTTTGCTGTATTGGGTTTGAGCCTTTTGTCCGATCAACAGCGTAAGAGGCAGGAAAATGAGCCATAGCAAACATCAAATCGTGGTTCAGCTCCGGGAAATCAGGACGAACAATTTTGTCTGCCATGAAATTTGCAAACACTTCTTTTAGCCAAACATCGTCAAACCACTTCATTGTTACATAATCGCCAAACCACATGTGAGATGTTTCGTGAGCAATCAAGTTTGCCCGATAAAGATAGTCTTTTTGGGTTGCAGACTCGTCAAGGAAAAGTTTTGATGCCCGATACAGCGTTGCGCCGGTATGTTCCATTCCTCCGTACTGAAACGACGGAATAGCAATCAAATCATATTTTGCAAACGGATATTTTATCTGCGTATATTCTTCGAGCCAATCAAGTGAATTGTAAATCATATCAAAAACCGCTTCAACATTTCGTTGTATTTTCAACGAATCGGTTTCACGGTGATAGAATGCAATGCGTCTGTTGTTTTTTTCTTTCACGATTTTCTTGAATTTTCCTGCAACAAACGAAAACAAATAAGTGCTCAAGGGCTTTGTTTGTTCAAAGGTCAAACGTTTCGAGGCGGCAAGCTCTTCTTTCTTATGCAGTTTTCCGTTTGCAACGGCAGTCCAAGTTGTCGGAATTTCAAGGCTTAAAGCATATTTTGCTTTCATGTCGGGTTGGTCAAAACACGGAAAAGCCGTTGATGCTCTGTCCGGAACAAAAAGTGTATAAAGGAACTCTTTGTTCCTATTCAGCGAAGTCTCTCCGGCAATAAACGAAATGCTGAAATAATTTTTGCCCATTTGCAAATATCGAGGCGGAATCAGAATATGTCCTTGTTTATACGTGTAATCTCTTATTTGCTCCTGCGAATTTCCTTTAGCAACACGCAATACATTTTCCGCTTTTACATTAAAATCAAGAATCAAAGCATGTGCAGTATTTTTCAGATTAAATTCCAGCTGCAATTCGCCCATTATAGGCTTGCTTTTCTCTTCCGGAATTTTAAAACTTATGTCGTAGAGAATCTCATCAATGTTTTTTTTCCGAAAAGATGCAATTTCCTGTGAAACACCCTCAACAATTGCGATTTCCTCCTCGAAACGACTGCATGAGACAAGAAAAAAAGAGAGAAAAAGCATTGAAAACAAAAAAAACGAATTTTTCATAATTATAAAATTTTATTTTATATTTTGAGTAATTATAGAAATGATTTAAAGCTTTCATGAAGAATTGCAAGACTTGTTTAAGCGATGTAAATAAAGAAATTACATAACGAAATAAAACAAGAATGCAAGTTCCTGACAAAAATACGATAAAAACAAAAATAGAAAAAAATAAAAAAAAGCTTTTAACAAGGGAGCATGCCTCCTTGCCTCACATTCACCTTCCAAGAGTGCAAGATTTTCAGGCTACAAATTTCTAAATATTTTTCGGCATTTTTGCTTTCAGAAATACTTGAGTTTCGTATCTTTGCTTCATTGGTTATTTATGTGTAATTTTTTTGAACTTACACAAGAAAAAAATTAAGTAAAACTCAAAATTTGATTTTCTCATGAAGTTATTTTTTCACACAATTCCGTTTTTAATTGTATTTATATTCACAATCAGCACAGCCAAAGCCCAAGAAGAACATCAGATAGATGAAAAACTTGATCAATGCCTTGAAGCAGACCCGACAACATTTGGAATGTGCAATTGTATATCTACTGCAATGGAAGAATGGGACAGCGAATTAAACAAATACTACAAACTACTTATTGCAGAATTGAAACCCGAAACAGCAAAAAAACTGAAGGAATCGCAAAGAAAATGGCTTGCTTTTCGCGATGCAGAATATGAATACATAACAGACTTTTATGGCGAAATGGAAGGTTCGATGTTCAAAATATTTCTCCTCGAGAGCAAAAAGCGAATTGTAAAACAAAGAACTTTGCATCTTAAATCATATTACGATGACATTCACATGGATGAATAAGATGAACACGAATGGGCTGATTTTCACATTGCGAAGCAGATAAATCAGGCATGGACTATTTCGCTTGATAAAAAACGCCCCTCTCCTGCTCTACCGTTTCAATTTTTCCGTTTGCGTCTAAAACGTCAAGGTATTTGTTGATTTCGTTTACATGCAATCCCAGAATTTGGGTTAAATCGTCTATTGTACAAGGTCGTCGCGCAATGGTTTCGACAATGGTGTTTTCTACATCACGGCGATATGCCGGAGTATTTTGCCGTTGCTTCGCTGCTGCGATAATCATGACATTGTCCATTTTCCAGAAGTCTGCTATTTGTTGCAATTCGTCTCTCGATGCGCCGCGCAAACCGCTTAGAGTTCCCGGACGATCAAGCGTATTGAGCTGAACAGATTCGGGCTTCACCTTTAGGATTATATCTTTCATTGCGGTCAATTCCGCTTTGGAGTCGTTGTAGCCGGGAAGAATAAATACTTCAAGCCAAATTTTCCCCTTAAATTCCTGCCTGAAATCAATCAGCCCTTGTATATAGGCTTTGAAATCTAAGGCTTGTGCCGGACGGTTTATTTTCTGAAAAACCTCATGCCTCGCAGCATCAAGCGAGGGCAACACAAGATCTGCCGCAAGCAATGCTTGCCTGACTGATTTATCGTAAAAAAGCGTTCCGTTTGTCAAAACAGCCACAGGAATTTCCGGTTTGAGTTGCTTGATAAATCCGAGAACCTTGCCCAAATAAGCATTCAGGGTCGGCTCGCCCGAACCTGAAAAGGTGAAAAAATCAGGAGGCGGATTGTGGGCAAAATAATGCAACAATTCTGCTTTTATCTTATCGAAAAGAATGTATTCTTTTCGATCTACCGTTACGTTTGTCGATTTTCCAACTTCGCAATACACACAATCAAGCGAACATACTTTTTTAGGAACTAAATCGACTCCCAACGACATTCCTAACCTCCTTGACGGAACCGGACCAAACAAATATTTATACATTGTGTATCCCCAATTTTAGAAACTTTACAAAAGATAAAATCAATATTTGTGTAAAATTCAAAGCAAAAAATGCTAAATTGGCGCAAATGTAAGCCAAATAAACAGGAAAAAAACGCTTATTCAAAAAAAAATCACTACATATTCGGATTTTGTTTTTGAAAATTCAAATATTTTCTTTTAACTTCGATTTCAAAACACATAAAAAATGACTGAAAAACAAGCAAACCATATTCTGAACCTTCTTTTTGTATCACGCAAAATTTAATCGGACAAATGCAATAAAGAAAGCCTAAAATATTCAATATAATAAGTTTTATATATTAAATTCAAAATAGAAAAAATGACAATTCGTGTTGGACGTTGGGATTGCACACACTGCAATCATAAAGGGAATTTAGGACCGGATACAAAATGTATAAATTGCGGAGCGCCACGCCCCAAAAATGTAAAGTTTTATCTGCCGGAAGATGCAGAAATCCTTAAAAACAAAGAGGAAATAAAAAAAGCCAAATCCGGTGCCGATTGGGTGTGTTCGTTTTGCAACAGCCACAACAAGGCTTACGAAAAAAACTGTCAATCGTGCGGAAACGACAGGCAAGCGGAAGACGGCGACAGCAGCCTTCAAGAGATAGAATATTCGCTTGAGGAAACTCCCCTTGGCTCGGAAAAGAAAAAAGCGAAAAAAAACAAAATACCTCCGAAAAAAAAGAAGCGAACCGCCATGAAGATTGTCTTGGGAATTGTTGCGACATTTTTGCTGTTTGTTGTCCTTTCGCTTTTCAATTCGGAAATCAATGTTGAAGTAACAGGACACAGTTGGGAACGAAAATTCAAGACAGAGCAAAATCTTCTTGTTTCGGACGAGGATTGGTCTTTGCCGCACGGAGCAACAAATATTTCGTCGTTCAGGGCAATTCATCACTATGATCAAGTTCCCGACGGTTACGAAACCAAAACAAGAAGCGTAAAGAAAAAAGTCGGGACAAAGCGCGTTAAAATCGGAACTAAAGATTTGGGCAACGGACATTTTGAGGATATTTACGAAACGCAAGATGTTTATGAAAATGTTGAAGAGAAATATCAAGCCCAAAAATATAAAGACGTGCCTGTTTACAGGGAAAAGTATAAGTTTAATGTATTCAAATGGTTGAAAGGGAAAGAAGCCATAGCTTCGGGCAACAACAAAGAACCTTATTGGCCTGAATTGATAAAAGATCCCAAAGCAAAAGATGCCAGAATAGGAGAAAAAACAGAACGGTATTTTATTGAAATCATTGACCACAAAAACAAAAAACACAAGGAAAAAGTCCCAATGGAATATTGGCTGAATGTGGAAAAAGGCGATAAAGTGAAAGCAAAAAAATCAAGCATTTTCAATTCATACAAAGGTTTGGTTTTAAAGTGAAAATTCTTGTTTTTAAAAATCATTTCATTTACTAACTTTGTTTCGACATTATATATCGACAGGATTTAAACTTTTATGAACATCAAAGACAATGCTACATTTGATTTTTTGCAAAAAAGATGCATCTGAAAGTTTAAATATCTTAATTTAAAATTTTTATCTCAAGCAAGGTGAGGCATTATTATCAAAACAAAGTAATTTGGATATCCGGAGCATCTTCGGGAATAGGAGAAGCATTGGTTTATAAATTCATTAAACAAGGTGCAAAACTTGTAATCTCGGCGCGAAGAAAAGCGGAACTTGAACGAGTGAAAAACAATTGCGGCGCACTTTCAGAAAACTGTTGGATTGTGCCGCTCGACATTACCGAAACGACGAAATTTACGGAAATAAGCCATTCGCTGATCCGCAAATTTGGCAAAATTGACATTCTTGTAAACAACAGCGGCATCAGCCAACGCTCGCGCGCCGACGAAAGTTCGCTTGCGATTGATCGCAAGATAATGGAAGTTAATTATTTTGGAACTATTGCGCTGACAAAAGCGGTTTTGCCGCATATGATAAAAAATGGCGGCGGACAAATTGCAGTAACAAGCAGTGTCGTCGGGAAATTTGGCTTTCCGTTGCGCTCGGCCTATTCGGCATCAAAACACGCCTTGCATGGTTTTTTTGAATCTTTAAGAGCCGAAAATACCCAAAACAACATAAAAATAACAATGGTAATTCCCGGCAGAGTGAAAACCAATATCTCGTTTCATGCCATCACAAAAGACGGAACAGAACACGGCGTAATGGATCCGGGACAAGAAAATGGCATGCCGGCTGAAGTATGTGCCGAAAAAATCCTCAATGCACTCAGAAAAAATAAAAAAGAGGTAAATATTGGCAGAAAAGAACTCCTAATGCTCCATATCCGGCGTTTTCTGCCTTTTTTGTATTACAGAATAGCAGGAAAAATTGCACCAAAGTAAGGGAGAACGAAATACAAAAAAACAGTAATTTAAAAAAAAATATTGGCATAGTTTTTTTGTTCACACTAAAATAAGACAAGAATAAATTATGAAAAAAATAATTTGCGGGATTCAACAAATAGGAATCGGGGTAAAAGATCTTCCGGCAGCCTTGAGGCTTTATAAAGAAAACTTCGGAATGGAAGTCAAAATGTTTGATGACAAAGGCACTGCAGAGCTGATGCTTCCATATACCGGCGGAAAACCTCAGGAGCGACACGCCTACCTTGTGCTGAATATGCAAGGAGGAAGCGGTTTTGAAGTTTGGAACTACACAACACGCACGCCATTGGCACCTGAACATACCGTAGAAATGGGCGATTACGGAATCTTCGCTACGAAGATAAAAACCCCAAACATCAAAAAAGCATACGCATTTTTGAAGTCTAAACACATGGAAATTGTGAGCGAAATAGCTGCATGTGCAGATTGCAAACCCAATTTCTGGACAAAAGACCCGTTTGACAACTATTTCCAGATTGTAGAAGACGACTGCTGGTTTGACAAAGGAAAACATCCGACAGGAGGTCCCTGTGGCGTTGTCATAGGCGTTAGCAATATGGAAAAATCCATAGATTTCTACCAAAATGTTCTCAATTACGACAAAATAATATTCGACAAAACAGATGTGTTTGATAACTTAAAAAACATAGCCGGCGGAAAGGAAAAATTCCGCAGGGTTTTGCTTACCAACAGCCAACACCCCAAAGGTGCATTTAGTCCTGTTTTGGGCAATTCTTATATCGAGTTGGTACAAAAAATCGACAAATCGGCAAAAAAAATATTCAAAAACCGTTTTTGGGGCGATTTGGGTTTTATACACCTTTGTTTTGACATCAGAAATATGGAAGCGCTGAAAGCGGATTGCCAAAAATACGGCAGTCCGTTTACGGTTGATTCGGGCAAAAAATTCGACATGGGTGAAGCTGCCGGTCGATTTGCTTATATCGAAGACCCCGACGGAACTTTGATTGAATTTGTGGAAACGTTTAAAATCCCGATTATAAAAAAACTTGGGCTTTACATTGATTTGTCGAAAAAAAATCCGGAAAAATCGCTGCCAAAATGGATGCTCAAACTCTTAAAATACAACAAACTCAAAATATAACAAGAACTCGTACAAATCGAAAACAGACTTGTATTTTTACACTCAAATAAATCAGCGTAAAATGAATAAAATACACTCGATTTTGTTGCTTATATTCATCAATATTCTGATGATTTCAGCTCTTTCGGCACAGAAACAAAATCCGCCAACAATAAAATGGAAAAAAATTGATACCGAACACTTTGAAATTGTTTTTCCTGAAAATTTAAAACACGAAGGAACACGTGTTGCAAATTTGTTGGAACATGTTTATACGCCTGTGAGTAAGAATTTCAACATAAAACCCAAACCTATTTCGCTGTTTCTTTTCAATCAATTGTCGATTTCAAACGCTTATGTTGCGCTTGCTCCGCGTCGGACGATATGGTACAACACTCCCTCGCAAGAGATTGACCTGCTTGGCACAATCGACTGGTACGAAACGCTTTCCGTCCACGAGTTTCGCCATGTTGTGCAATACGAAAAAACCCGACGAGGATTTACAAAATTTGCAAGCATCTTGTTCGGAGATTACGGACACATGATTTTTTCGCATCTGTCGGTACCGCCTTGGTTTTGGGAAGGCGATGCTGTTTTGTCGGAAACCATTTTTTCAAACTCAGGACGAGGAAGAATCCCGAAATTCGACATGGATATACGCACAAAACTGCTGACAAAAACAAACTATCCTTACCACAAAGCACTCTTGGGATCGTACAAAAACTACATTCCAAACCATTATCATTTTGGTTATCAACTCGTAACGCATGGTTACAGAAAATATGGCAAGGATTTTTGGAACAAAGTGATTGACCGATCGGCAAAATACTCATTTTGGCCTTATACTTTCTCAAACAGTATGTGGCAATTTTCCGGAAAAACAAGCGAAAACTTTTTTTACGAAACCATGAGCGAGCTTGATTCGCTCTGGAGCGAACAAAGTAAAAACATAAATTATACAAAATTCACCAAAAAAAACCGAAGCAAGAAAAAAGTATTCACAAACTATAGCTATCCGCATTGCCTTGCCAACGGAGATATTCTGGCAAAGAAAACAGGACTTGGAAACGTTCGGCAATTCGTCCGAATTGATTCTACGGGAAACGAAAAGTTTATCGCAGAAACCGATGCTTACGGGAAATTTTCGCTTGTCGGCAACACTCTTGCGTGGGAAAGTGACAAATCGGACGTGCGCTGGGGCGAAAAAAGCTATTCAAACATTGTTGTATTCAACATGGAAACCGGCAAGAAAAAATACCTTACACGCAAAGCAAAATTTTATTCGCCGGCTATTTCGCCTGACGAAAAAAAAATTGCGGTAGTTGAATATTCTGCATTAAACAAATCGCAACTTGTGATAATCGACGCTCGCAGCGGAAAAGAAATCAAGCGTTTTGAAAATCCTGATAATCAAACCTTACGAACGCCCGCATGGTCTGACGACGGCACAAAAATTGTCATGAGCAAAAACCACAAAAACAAAATACAACTCGTTATTTTAGATTATGAAACAGGAAAAGAATCTGAACTGATCGCTTTGTCTGACGAAGCTGTTGCAAACCCTGTTTTTTATAAAAACTTTGTTCTCTACAACTCGCCGATTTCCGGAATTGACAATATCTATGCGGTAAATATCGATACGAAAAAACACTTTTCATTGACCTCTTCAAAATTTGGCGCATTCAATGGTTCGATTGACAAACAAAAAAACAAACTAATTTACCAAAACTATACAGAAATGGGGTTTGATATTGTCGAAACAGCCATTCGTATTGACGAAAAAAGCAAAGAAAAAAACACAATCTCACGAAACATCAACTATTTCAAACCCATAGTTGAGCAACAACAAGCCAAAGACCTTTTCGCAAAACCCATACCCGAAAATGAATATCCAATAGTAAAATATTCTGAATTTAAAAAGCTGTTAAATTTTCACAGTTGGGTAATTTTGCCTTTTTATCCGACTTCAAGTTTGCTCCTTTTTTCCAACAATAAGCTGAATACGATGAATGTAGAAACAGGACTTGAGTTTAATTTTAACGAAGGCACGGCGCATGGAGTATTTAATCTGAGCTTGTCGAAATATTATCCGATTTTTGATTTGGGCTTGAGCTACGGAAAGCGCACCTCAAGAATATCAGGGATCGAGGGCAAGAAAAATGAGTTTTCGTCGTGGAAAGAAAGCGCGGCAGCAGGCGGAATTCGCCTGCCTCTGAACCTCTCGAAAGGAACGTTTACCTCCTATCTCGAAATTGGAGCATTCGGGAAATATGTATTCATATCTGACATGGAATACGAAATGCAGGAAGAATACGCCAATAACAACGGCGATTTTTTTCCTCTAAGCTATCGACTTAATTTTTACGCGTATTCGCAACAAGCAATGCGTGATATACATCCTCGTTTCGGCTTCGACACAAAATTTTCCTATCATCACACGCCATTTGACAACGATTATCAGGGAGAACTCTTGAGCTTGAACACAGGACTTTACATTCCCGGATTTTTCAAGCATCACAGCATCAAGTTTGAAGGAAATTTTGAAAAACAATCGCCTGAAAACTATCGCTTTGAAAGCGAAATGCCTTATCCGCGCGGCTACACATATTATTATTTTGATAAAATCGGGAAAATTTCTGCCAATTACGCACTGCCGCTGCTGTATCCCGACCTAAATATTATTGATTTTTTGTTTATAAAACGTGTAAGAACCAATCTTTTTTATGACTACGGAAAAGGTAAAATTTCAGGCAAATTCTTTGATCACGAAAAGCAACAATGGTATAAATACTTTGGCGAGCAAGAATTTCAATCGCTCGGTGCTGAATTAATTTTCGATTTTCATTTGTGTAATTTGCCGATTGAAATTAATGCAGGAGTCCGTTCTGCATTTAAAATCAAGGAGAAAGAATTAAGTTTTGACTTTCTTGTACTTGGAATTAAACTTTAGAGACGAACTCCTAAGAAAAAAGGAACTAATATTTTTTTAGAACAATTTTTTCGTTTTGCTTTCAAAGCATTGTTTTGAAAGGCGTATTTTCTGAATACGCCGAAGTATTGTAATGTCTAAAACAAATAGAAATATAATAAAACTTAATATTAAGTTTACAGTTTTTATCATTTCTTGTTTTTTTATTGTTAATTTTTTATATAAATTGTGTGCTCTGCAAGTTAATCGTTTTTTGAACTTGGCAAATGTTTACAACACTTCGGTTAAATTAAAATTTTAATTTTTAAATCATAATCCTAACAATCAGGACATAAAACAAGCTCTCTTTTTTGCTTGCAGCTTAAATAAGCGGGAGTTCTGTTTTTTTAATTATGACATATGCAAAAATGCAAACCACCAAACAAGCCGTGAATTTATTCATTAAATAATGATGCTACTTCGTTAAATTAAGAATTAAGTATGAAAAACTAAGAATTTAACACAATAATAATCAAATAGTTAAAGAGTTCAGGCAAACGCCAATACAAATATGATTATTGGGTTGTGGAAGACGGAAAACAAAAACTTCCTACTTCCTTCTCCCAATTTAACTTACAAATAGAAACATATGAAGAAGAAGAAAAAGAAAACCTTATTCAGACAACTTATAATACGATTAACGCCTCCGGTGATTGTGATTTTGAGTATAATTTCATTTATAAATTATACCTACAACAAAGAAATGCATCTTGAGCATTATAACGGCGAAAAGAAGTTGATTATTAACACACTAAAGACATTGCTCCTGTTTCGAGATGTTGCTTTGGAGATTGAAGAATCAAGTCTGGACAAAAGAATGAAACGCCTCAGCCACACGCTTGTGCATGACTATTTCAAAGATACGAAAAATATCGATAAGGTCGATTTGGACAAAATCAGAACCGAATTGGATTTTGATATGGAACTTGAAGATATTTATATCATCAATGAAGACGGCATTGTAATCAACACGAGTTTTAAGAAAGATCTGAATCTGAATCTTGCTCACTTTGGGGAAAAATACATTCAATTCTTTAAAAACCTGCTTCGCAGCAATCGCTTCAACAGAGACAGGCACGCGCACGAAGGTGCAACAGACAAGATTAGAATCTATTCTTACCAACCAACTTTAGACGGAAAGTTTATTGTTGAATTGGGTTTCTATTCAAACAAAGTAAACCAAATAGACGATGAGTTCCAGAGGAAAATCAGGGAAATGGCAAATAGTTTTGAGAATATTACCGATATAAAACTCTTTATCGCATCGCAAGAAATGTATGCCTTTGGCGGACGCGAAAAACCGAAAAAATCGCATCACAAAACCTTTATGCAAACCTTTGAGAAAAAGTCGCATACGATGATTGCTGAAAATGAAAACGGAGAAGATATTTTTTACGATTACTTTTATCTGGAAATGCAAAATGCCTCCTTGTATGCCGGATACGTTGCCCAAATTGTTTCGACACAAGACTCGCTGAATAATGCGCTCAAAGATGAAATTGTTCGGCAATTGACAATATATATACTTGGAATATTGATTATTATATTCCTTGTGTTTCAGGTTGCACGAAAGCTGCTGATTCCAATCAGGCGATTGCTTGAAAAGGTAAAAAGCATTAGCGAAGACAATCTGAGCGAACGAGTGGTGGTGGCAGGGACAACCGAAATAGCCGAGTTGTCGGAAAATTTCAATCTGATGATTCAAAAACTGGAAAAATCGTATGCCGGACTTGAAAAGAAAGTGCAGGAAAGAACGCTGGCTTTGTCTTTGCAAGCCAAAAAACTTCAGGAAGCAACAAAACTGAAAGAGGTTTTTGTGGCAAATACAAGCCACGAAATAAGAACGCCGCTGAATGGAATTGTTGGATATACAAATCTTTTGCTCAATACGAAACTGAACGAAAAGCAATTTACATATTTAAAAAATATAAAAGTTGCCGGGAACAATTTGTCTGTTGTCATCAACGATATTCTGGATTTCTCGAAAATTGAAGCCGGAAAATTAATCTTGGAAGAAATTAATTTTGATTTTAGAGATGCGATTGACAATTTTTTCAATACAATTCTGATAAAAGCTTTAGAAAAAGGCATCAACCTGAAAAGAAAAATAGACAAACAAATCCCCCAAACAGTCAATGGCGATCCTGTTCGTTTGTATCAAATATTGTCGAACCTTGTAGGGAATGCCATAAAATTTACACCTTCGGGCGGTTCGGTAGATATTGAAGTACAGCTTGTAAGAGAAACAGAATCGGGTATTATTTTGAAATTCATGATCATTGACACGGGAATCGGGATAGAGAACGACAAACTTGATATTATTTTCGACAGTTTCACGCAGGCAAGCAGCGAAACAACCCGAAAATTCGGCGGAACAGGACTCGGACTTTCCATTGTTTATAATTTGGTAAAACTGCATCGCGGCTCGATAAGCGTAAGCAGCGAATTGGGCGAAGGCTCAAATTTTAAATTTACGCTCAACTATAAAAAAGCCACAGGCGTTGCAACGAAACAAACGAAAGAATCATATCGGATTAACAAAGCGAAAAAAATCCGGAAAATATGCATTTTGCTTGTTGAAGACTATCCGCTGAACCAGTCTCTGGTGATAGACACCATAAAGGAATACAACAGCAAGATTCATATTGATTTGGCAGAAAACGGCTTGCAAGCAATAGAGAAAGTTCAAAAAAACGATTATCAGCTGATAATTATGGATATTCAAATGCCTGAAATGGACGGTTACGAGGCGACGAAATATATCAGAACAAAAATAGATTCGCCCAAAAATTCGATTCCGATTTTAGGAATGTCGGCGCATGCCATGATGGAAGAACAGGAAAGATGTATGCAACTGGGAATGAACGATTATCTGGTGAAACCTTTCAATCCGGAAGATTTGTTCCACAAAATTGAACGTCTTACGGAAAATACAAAAAAAGACAAGACAACAAGCGACAAAACGGCAAAAACTGATGCACCGAAAGAAAATACCAAAATAACACTGCAAGAAATAAAACAAAACAAAGCCGAGCTGCAATACATCAATCTCTTGTATCTGCCCAAAGTATATCAGAAAAGCGAAGAAAAAATGCAGAAAATATTGAAAATGAGTTATAAAAATATAAATCACGATATGGAAAATCTTTCAAAATATTGCAACGAAAAAAACTGGAAAAGAGTAAAGGACATATCGCACGCACTGAAAAACTCAATGTATTACATCGGCTTGGTTGATCTGCACGAAATTCTAAAAAAAATTGAAAAAGAAGCCATGAAAAATAATGAATCAGAAACAATTAGCAGCAAAATCAATACAGTAGAACAAGTTTGGTCAAAAGCCAAAATAGAACTGCAAAGCCTGATTACCTAAAAATCGACAAAAAAATTGACGGAAAAGAATGTTTCAGACATTATTTTCCCGCTTCAAGGTAAAAAATGGTCTATCTTTTGAGTTAAATTAACGAGATTTTTATAAAAACGAATCATATAACTAAAATAAGAAATACAGAAAACATGGAAGCAATGAACAACAAATATCTTGTCTATGTGGTTGAAGACAATGAGTTATATCTGGAAATGCTTATCGACGAACTCTCGGAGATTTCTTCCATAGAGGTAGAAGGTTTCAGTTCCGGCGAAGATTTTATGAAAGAATTGCATCGCTCGCCGGATATTGTCGTTTTAGATTATTTCCTGAACAAAGAAAATCCTAACGCACAAAACGGCATGCAGGTTTTGGAAGAAATAGAAAATGAACTTCCTAACCCTAAAGTGATAATTCTCTCAAGCCAACTGATGCCTGATGTTACTTTTGATTTTGTTACGAAAGAAGGCGTTTATTCTTACGTGGTAAAAGAAGACGGCGCATTCGAGAAAGTAAAAGAAGCTATTTATCTGATTATAGACGAACTGCAAGGATTTTAGCGCAAATAATCGACAATCGACAAACATAAAATCGGACAAAACGCCTTTTTTTTCAAGCAATTGAGGGTTGAACTATTTTGACTCAATAATAGCTTCTGTGATATTCATTGCATAATCGCCCATTTTTTCATTTTCTGAGATTAAATTGGAATAAATTGTGCTGGTGCTGTAATCGAGTTCGCGGGTTTTAATATCTTCCAATAATTCAGATTTATACACATCGCGCAAAGTATTTATTTTTTGTTCCATCTTATTTGCTTCGTCAATTTTCACTTTATGAAAATCTTGGCTTAAATTTTTATCGACAATTATCAGCGATTGATTGGCTGCTTTAAGCATTTTTTCGAGATTTTCGAGATGATTTTCCTTAAAAACAGCTTTTTGGTTTCGTTTTCGCTCTAATGTTCGAGCCATATTGAAACAACAATCGCCAATACTTTCAATCTCGTTTACAATTCTTAACATGGCAACGATTTTTCTTGATCCTTCTTTACTCACTTCGGTTTCAAGAAGTTTTGTCAGGAAGTTTGCGATTTCAAGCTCCATTCGGTCAATAATTTCCTCGTATTTCTCGATTCTCTCGTAGATTTTATTAAATTTTTTCGCGCTGTCTGCGTGCAATAATTTTTTGATAAAAGAAAACATTTTTATTGCTCTTTTGAGAAAAACAGAAATTTCGTCGCGCGCTTGCAAAATACCCAATTCAGAGGTTGAAAGTGTTCCTAAATTGATGAATTTCAGCCTGAACTCTTCGTCATCTTCTTTTTGAGGAATGAGTTTTATCACTATTTTTTCAATCGAAGGCGCAAACCACACCAAAATAAGCGTGTTGGTAATATTAAAAACAGAATGAAACAAGGACAAAGCAACCGGAATAGCCGTCATTTCGACAAAAGGATTTTCTCCGCCCATTCCAAGATTTATTTTGCTTATCAGCTTCAACATCGGCGTGAAAAGCATAATGATCCAAACAACGCCAAAGAGGTTGAAAATAAGGTGTGCCAGTGCAGCTCTTCGGGCAGAATTGTTGGTAACCAAAGCGGCAAGATTTGCCGTAACCGTAGTTCCGATATTTTCGCCAAGCACCATTGCGGCAGCCAGTTCAAACGGAATAATTCCGCGATAACACAAGACCAGCGTAAGCGCCATTGTCGCACTTGAGGATTGGATAATAATGGTCAGAATAGTTCCGATGAATAGAAATAAAAGCAAGGAAAACAAGCCTCCGGACGTATAACTTGCCAAAAAATCAAGCACTTCCGGGCTGGAACGAATATCCGGAACCGAATCTTTCAGGTATTGAAGCCCGATGAAAATAAAAGAAAAGCCAATGATTATCTCGCCGATGGCTTTAAGCTTGTTTACTTTTGAAAAAATAAGCGGGAAGCCTATTCCAATCAAAGGCAGGGCTAAAGCACTCATCTTTACTTTAAAACCAAGAATTGATATTAACCAGCCGGTTATGGTTGTCCCGATATTTGCGCCCATGATAACGCCAATGGAAGGCAAAAGCTCTAACAAGCCGGCGTTTACGAAACTTACAATCATTACGGTGGTTGCCGACGAGGACTGAATGATTGAGGTGATTAAAAAACCTGTAAAAATACCTTTGAAGCGATTTGAGGTCATTACTGCCAGTATTCTACGCAACTTATTTCCCGCAACTTTTTGTAATGATTCGCTCATCAGTTTCATGCCAAAAAGGAAAACCCCAAGCGAGCCAATAAGTTTCAAAATCTCAGCAATACCAAATTCCATGTTTTTTTGTTTAATTTTTAATCAAGCAAATGCTTTTAAAATAAATTATGAGGGGGCAATGATAATAATATATTTTTGTTTTACAAATATTCGTATTTTAAAAATTTCTTAACAAAGAAAGTCTTAGACGCAAATTGCTATGCTTGCCGTGAGGAAAAAGGCGGAAGGCAAAACGCAAAAAAACTGCTCTGAGCAAAAAAAGCAGAGCAGTTTTTTTTATAAAATTTATATGGATAAATTACAAGATATTTCCGAACTTAATGGAGAAATAAATTGTTCTTGGATTGACCGGTCCGTAAATATAAGCAGGGTCTCTGTCTTCCGAAACATCAAAATCATCTTGGTATGCGTTGAAAAGGTTTTTAACGCCTGCTGAAAGTTCCATTGATGCACCGCTTAACTTCATTGTATAACTCAATTTAGCACCAAAGTCAAAGAAACTGTCGGATTCTTTCAACTCGCCGATAGGTTCGCCCTCTTCGTCTGTTTTACACTGCGTACCGAAATAAGGCACTAACATGCTTCCGGTGTAGTTTCCTGTTGCCGAGAAACAGAAGTTTTTGGCAAAATCCCAGTCAATGGCAAAAAATCCATAGTTGTCCGGCGTGCGGAAAAATCTTTTTTCAGGAAAATCTTCTTGCTCTTCTTCGTATTCACTTTTTTGAAATGTCAAGCCAGAAGTAAACGAGAAGTTTCCTTTGGGTTTTAATCTCAACTCGACGTTAAGTCCGTTCACTTTTGCACCGGAAGAGTTTATGCGAGTATAGACTACTTGTCCCTCTTTTGCGCCGTCTTCCATTGTATTTCCAAAGGCATCGTTTAGCTGTGTGTAAAATCCTTCAACAAGGAATCCTACATAAACACTGCCCAATTGTTTGTTAAAATCAACTGAAGCCATGTAGCTGTGGCTTGTTTCTTGTTTCAAATCAGGATCGTTGGTGTGTGTAATTTGGCGTGCGCCCGAAGTTTCAATGTGAAGGTCTTCGTCGTAAATCTGAGGAGCGCGATAGCCTTGCGAGTAGCTCAATCTTGCCTTAAAAGCTTCCGAGAAATCGTACATCAGACTCAAGCGCGGATTGAATACGTTTCCGTCTTTGGCTTCGCCTCCGTGTTGTTTGTCTTCAATTTTGTAATGGTCGAACCTTGCGCCGGCAGCAATTTTCAATTTGTTTAGTTTTATCTCATACTGCGCAAAAATACCGGTAATTACAGACGACTGATCGGCAACGGTTGTGTTTCCGATGTGTGTTTCCGTAGGAACGCCATCAACAATAGTAAATTCGCGATAGCCCAATTTTTTATCTTTAAGAAAACCTCCTGTATTTTCAATACCTGCAACTAAGGAAGCTCTGTCAAACTGTGCTTTGTATTGCACACCTGCATTGTACGAGTGATCCACAGAGTTACCATAGTCGGTAAGCGATCTGCCTGCGCCGTAGTACGAATCTCTGTTAAGAAATTGTGCGGAAGCATAGAACGAAAGTTTGTCGGCTTTTCTGAAAAACCTGTCGTAAGTTGTGCCAATCACGTTCATTTTGTGGGTTAGCGATTCGGAAATATCTCTTTCGTGCAAAGGCAATTCTTGTTTGTTTCCGCCGTCGCGTTGTTCTTGTATTGCAAAAAAGTCGAATGCCAGTTTGTCTCTGTAATTGAAACGGTGGAAAACTTTTGCGCCGAAAGTAAGGTTGTCAAGGGCTGAAATTTCAGAAAAGTCATCGCCATTTGCATCAAAAGCGTCTCTTTTACGCTTGAAACCATAAACCGAGATTCCGGATCTATTATCAATTGAAACAACAGAAGCGTTAAAGTTTGTTGACAGATCCGTAGCAGCATCGCCTGAGCCGTCTATTCCAACGCCGATTAGTCCGTAATTGAAACCGCCTTCATAGGTATTGCTCATTGGTTCTTTCATCAGAATGTTGATTGTTCCGGCAATGGCATTGCTTCCGTACAGAGCCGAACCTCCGCCGCGTACTATTTCCACTTTCTCAATCATGTTTGCAGGAATAAGCTCCAAACCATACACGCCTGCCAAACCGCTGAAAATAGGACGGCTGTTGATGAGTATCTGTGAATACGGACCTTCCATTCCGTTCATACGCACTTGCGAAAAACCGCAGTTTTGGCAGTTGTTTTCTAAACGAAGTCCCGGCGAAAACGACAAACCTTCGCCCAAAGTTGCAGATGATGTGATTTTAAACAATTCGGGAGAAATTGTATTTACGATTACAGGTGCTTCAATTCTTCTTTGTGCCGCACGGTCTGACGAAACCACAATTTCCTCGATGTTCATCATGTCTTCTTCCAATTCAACTTTGACTTCAACAGTTTTGCCTTCAACCAAAGTGAGCGTTTTTCTGTATGGCTTATATCCGACCATACTTACCACAAGTGTTTGTTCGCCGACAGGCATATGTATCAACTGAAAATGTCCTGTCTCGTCGGTTGTCGTACCGATTGTTGTTCCTGCCAGAGTAATAGTAGCAAAAGACAAATGCTCGCCTTTGCTCGTAACATGACCAATAATATTGGCATCTGTCGCGTTTTTTTGTGCAATTGCAAACTGTGCAATCAACAAAACTAAAAATACTGAAAGTAAATTTCTAAAATTCATAGTATTTATTTTTTTAAGTAATTAAAGAAAAAAAGATATTTTAATGTGATATTCTTTTTTTAAATTTCATAGAATTAGTTTTTAATAAGCTTGTTATGGGTGAAAAGATAGAGTAAAAACTCTTCGACAAGGCACACAGATGTACAAAACTGTCCCTTAATCGTATAAGCAAGGACACGCAAAGACAAGCCTAAACAATATAATATATGCAAAGAGAATTACAGGCAAGGCGGAGCCCGACCGAGTTTGGGCGAGATAAAACCGGAAAGATAGTGGCAAACTCTCGTTTCGTTGTATTCGTATGCCTTAACTGCCGATGAAAGCAAAACGATAATGGCTAAAGCAACAAAAAACAACAAATTTAATTGTTGCAAAAAGAGATATTGAAAATTTTTATGATGATGTTTCTTTATCGGGGCAGAATCGGCAGATTTGTCAAAAGGGTGTGCATGCACAACAACAATTCCGTTTTCTAATTTGTGTACATGTAAGAAAACAGCACTATTTACAATAAGTAATAGCATAACCCCTGTCAGCAAGAGGGAAATAACTCTAAATATGTCCTGTTTTACGATTTTCATTGTTCGGCAAAAGTAGCTATTTTATTTCATATTTTTTTGCCTGAACTGAATATGTAACATAAAAAGGTATTTTTCCGTCCTGTATTTGTTTCTTAATATTTTGTATCTGTGCTATTTCCTTTTTGAAATGTTCCATTTCTTCTTCATTTTCGTGATTTTTCTTGGCTTTTTTCTCCCATTCGTCCACCATTTCGGCGGTCATTTTTTTTGCTTTTAATATGCCGGATACCTTTGCTTCGCTGCCGACGGCTGTTTGTTCGACAATGCCCAAATCTTCTCCCAATTCAATTTTCAAATCATGTTTACCATCGGCACTTTGTATTTTAAATCGTTTGCCTCCGTGTTTGCACACATGCTCAATGGTTCCGCTTACATGCACGGTTTTGTCGCTGAGTGCTTCGGCATTGTTCATGATTTCTTCTACTGTTTTGTAAACGATTTCTTTTTCCTGAGCAGAAACAGCAGAGCTTTGGCTTTGTTGCTTGTCTTTATTGTTTTTCGGCTGTGTACACGCCAACAAAAAGGGAAGAAAAAGAAGCAGTATGAATGTTGTTTTCAATCTTTCCATTGTTTTGTTTTTTTTATCCTGAAAATACGTATAATTCCTACATTTCAGGCATAGTTTTTAATTTGGTGCGAAATAAGATAAATTTACGCAAAATTTCAATCCCCAAAAGTAGTGAATTATTGCAAACCTCTTACTTGTTTTTAGGGGTATTTTTTTTGTTTGGAATATATTGGTTCTTATTTTTTTCAATTTTTTTATACAAAATTCTTATGAAAAAAATGAATTGACATTTTCTTGCAGATTTTGTACCTTTGCAAAGGAAATGCTATTGTATATAACGACAAGAAATTTTAAAATACATATTTTAACCATGTATCTTGCACCTTTAAATTACGACAGATTTTTCAAGAAAGTTTTTTCCGACTTAGACATTGCACGCCGTTTTTTGGAAGATTTCTTGGATATCAG
>PDWJ01001867.1_pt1 | contig 24170 bp, 24 predicted proteins | sample 1430881 | NCBI WGS metagenome assembly PDWJ01 (sample SAMN01162460, study PRJNA174530) | Oral metagenome, whole genome shotgun sequencing project. | biome: Marine environment; feature: Marine mammal; material: Swab sample of the gingival sulcus; isolation source: swab sample of gingival sulcus...
TCTGTCTCATGGTTGTAACGGGGCTGTTTGATTCTAAATGGGAACCCCCCTTCCATAATTGAGGTATGAATAAAGATATTCAGGGCATCTGTTACAGATGTTTATAGAGATGGTATCACTTAACTTGACTGTTAAGGTAGGTTAAACTAAACCCATTATTGGGAAGGACTTTCTCTGCCGGCGGGTTAACAGCCCAGTGCTTCTAATTTATTTTCTTAAAATAAATTTTTCGTCTTCTTTTGATATTTCAAACAATAGTTTTTTGGGTCTTCCATATTTAGTTGGTCTTTCATACATTCCGGAATAACTAACAGAATCTACTATAAAACTGATTTTGTTTTCATCAATAAACTTATATCTTCCATATACTGTTGTGAAGTAATAGTTGCCGCAAGGTTCGGAGTAAAAACAGGTATAGATATTATCTTCTTTTAAATATAGTAAAACCCGGCAAATCTCATCCTTCGAATTTTGTTAAAACAAATTATACTTATAATTAACAAACCTTTACTTTTCATAATATCCGTATCTCCAATTAATATCCTATCATAAAAGATTAGAGCTGATAATTTTATAGTTAAGTATTTATTGAACAACTATAAGATTCTGCATCCGGTTAATGTTTATAGTCTTTCTTACTTAAAGTAAAGACTATAAAAATAATTAGGTATAACTTGACATATTTTTACCCCTATGCTAAATTCCTCTCATGTAAAATCGTAGTTAACTCAGATTAATTGCGTTCTTGTTAATAAAACTAAGAGGAGTAAAAATTTATGAAACCAGTATTCGGTAAAGCTATGCTGTTTGTTTTGATTGTCTCTGCCATGGTTATGGCTTCCTGTGCAAGTTCCGGAGCAGGAATGGGAGAGAGCATTGATGTTGATCTTTCCAAAGGAATGACAGAATCTGTGAACTTCGCTGTAAAGTCCGGTGAAATGGTCGAAACAGGCTATACCCAGGTTGTTCCTGTAGAGGGAATGGACAGCAGATACAAGGTTAAATATATAGGTTCCGGTTCTGACGGCAAATGGATGACCGCTGACGATCAAGTTGGTTTATTGGTAAGGGAAAACTTTTTACCTGATGGAAGACTGCTGTCTGTTGAAACATATGATGGTATGACAGACTTTGTTGTTGAGCGTATGGAAAATGTCGGCTTTGATGAAAATGCCATGCCGGTAGAGCAGGCTGTTACAAAGGCCGGCGAAAGATTTAGACTCGTTCTTGAGTATAACTCGAATAGTGAATGTGTCAAGGTTACTCATTATGATGGTTCTACCATGATGGTTGGTGTTGAAGAATTTATCTGGACCAACTACTGGGATGGGGATGTTTATGTTGCAAGAAAGTATGGAGTTACAAGTCATGGAACTGCCACTCCTGATTTTGTAGCCTACCGCTATACAGATTCTGACAAGACAGATCTTATTGAAGTAGAAAAATATTCAGAAGAAGGTAATCTCGTCGAAAAGGTTGTTGTCGATAAAAATTTTACCGGTGCTGTAAACCTTTAAATGAGGTGCTGAACTGATAATGTTAAATAAAAGAGTTTTAGCAGTAATTTTTCTTTTATTATTTTTTGCCCTTCCGTTATTTGCCGAAACATGGTCGGATATTGCCGAAGAAATAGGTGAATACCTTGATGATGTTGTGGTTTTCTATGAACAGGGTAAAGGAGAAGAAGCAAAACAGTCCCGTTATGATGCTTATTTCAGAGTCTATGAACTTAAAGAAATGGAGCAGGCCGTCCAGAGCTGGTTTGGAGGCAAGCATAATTTCTTAATTGAGGATTTATTTGCTGAAATAACCCGTTCCATAAATGCAGGAAATCCGCCTGAGGAGGTTGCCGAGATACGGGATGAGCTGATGGTTATGCTTCGTGATGCAGCAAAAGAGCTTGATGTAGAAGCACCCCGTGAAGATATGTCTCATGGTGCTATATTTACAAAATCTTTTGTAATTCTTCTCAGAGAAGGTTTAGAGGCTATACTCCTTCTTGGCGCAATGATTGCGATTTTGATAAAGCGTGAGAGAAAAGACCAGATTAAGGTCGTATATTTTTCAGCTATTCTGGCTGTTATTGCCAGTGTCATTCTCGCATTTATTCTTAATGCCGTCAGGAACAGGGTTGGTATAACAAGGGGACTTGCAGCTCAGGAGCTTTTTGAGGGCGTTGTCATTCTTATTGCTGTGGCTGTGCTTCTCTGGGTAGGCGGATGGATTATAAAAACAACCGCCAGTGAGATGGCCAGTCTTAAGAAGCAGATTGATAAGGCTTCTGCCGGAACAAGGGTCGGTGCGCTTGCCCTTGTTTCATTTCTTGCTGTTTTTCGTGAGGGAGCAGAAACTGTTCTTTTCTATCAGGCAATGTTTTCTGATGTTTCTACAGAACGGTATGGCTTGATAGCCCTGGGCATGGCGGCAGCTGTGGTCGTTCTTGTTGCTGGTTTTATTGTGGTTAGATATGGTTCAATTAAATTACCTCTAAAACTGTTTTTCAGTCTTACAGGTATATTTATATTTTATCTCGCTTTTTCCATGGCGGGAAAAGCGTTTGTAGAGTTTAGAGAAGCAGGATGGTTCCAGAATAGTACGGTTAATTTTCCTACCGTGCCGTTTCTTGGAATATATCCGATATTACCCGGCTTGATTTTACAGGGTGTTGTTATTCTGTTTGTAATTGCAGCATTTTTTATAAGCCGGAAAAAATATGTGAAAACGCCATCGGAAAAAGATGGTTAAAAAACAAAGGGGGGTTAACGCAATGATGTTATCCAAAAAACTTTTAAGTTTGTTAGTTCTTACTGTGCTGGTTGTCGGCTCTTTGAGTGCTTTCGAAGAGTTTCCGATGGGAGAAGAGAAAACTGTAAATCATATGCTGATTGCAGGTGTGTATTTTCAGTCAGTAGAGATGGAGCCTGCCGGAAGAGCTGGTCTTTCACAGAGTGAATCCGACGTTCATATTGAAGCAGATATCCACGCAACCAGAGGAAATCCTTATGGTTTTTCTGCTGGTGACTGGGTTCCTTACATGACTGTAGAGTACAAGCTTGAAAATCTTTCCAACAAAAAGAGCCAGAGTGGAACTTTTATGCCCATGTCTGCAAGTGATGGTCCTCACTATGGCGCCAATGTTAAGATGACTGGTTATGGCGAATATAAATGTACTTTTACAATCTATCCGCCAGATAAGAACGGTTACCTTCAGCACGTTGATGAAGAAACAGGAGTTGAAAAACGCTTCTGGACTCAGCCTGTTGTTGTTTCATGGACATTCCGCTACGACGGACTTTAGAAATAGGCATTTTTGTACTCAGGGCCGTTCTGCGGCCCTGGATACTTAAAATAAATCTAAAGAGACAGAAAACGCAAGGGTAAATACTACTTGCGTTTTGTTTGTTTTTGAGGGACTTAAAAGTTAATGCTTGAAGTTTTATATGATGTATTGCTGAATGGTACAGCCTATGTATTATGCTGTGTTTTTATATTGCATCTTTACCGTAAAATAAGCCGTCTGAATTTCCTATGGTGGGCAGGAACAATTCCGGCAGCCATTATTTCAGTTATCATACTTTATTCAGAATATTCACTTCATCTTGAACGTCAGGTTAATGGGATCCTTGCAGGCCTTACATTATTAGGATTGGTTCTCATCCTTCCGGGTATGATAAGCCGCATTAAAGGTTTAGATAAAAGTAATAGTGAATTAATATTAATATCTATTGCCGGATCCTTCTTTCTTCTTGGCTGCTGGGGCTGGACTAATATATTCAGAGCTGCCATGTTTCTTATTAAACGGGGACAGGAAAGTGTCGGCGGAATAGATCAGCAGCTTCTTGAGAGATGGCTTGGTTTAAGTATTGGATTATTACTGCTTTTATTTATGGCCAACCTTATATACCGTTATTTAGGGCGGACTGAAAAAAAATCCTATATTTTTGTCTGTATTGCCCTTTTAGTGGTTTTTATTAAAAATCTTATTGAATTTTTATATGGTCTTCTGGTTTTAAAGGTCTATGATCCGGGGGATTTTTCCTATGACCTGATTGTAAGGCACATGAATTTCCCTGAGGGCGTTCTTATTTTGCTTTTAGCCGGTGTTCTTCTTGTTTCATTCATTGCTCTTCTCCGTATTAAAATGCCTGTTCCGAGAGAGAGTGAAAACCCTGCACAGAGAAGGATGTCGAGATCATTTGCTGTAAAAAAGCGAAATGCAAACCGATGGGTTTTATTAAGTACCTTTCTGGTGCTTGCATGCGGATTTGTCGGTTATATATATGTAAATACTGAACAGGAGATTAGACCTTCAACTGAGATCATGCTTGAAAGTGATGGTGCCTTTACAGTTATGAAAGAGGATCTTGAGGATGGGCATATTCACCGCTTTAACTGGAAGACGCCTAATGGTGTTAATATTGTTTTCTGGCTTATAAAAAAACGCGAAAACAATTATGGTGTTGTTTTTGACGGTTGTGAGATATGCGGTCCGGCGGGGTATCTTGAAGTTGGAGAGGATGTTATATGTGTTGCCTGCAGTGTAATGATGAATAGAAACACAATTGGTTTGAAGGGAGGGTGTAACCCCATTCCTATAAAGAACGTTATTGATGCCCCTGATTCTCTGACTATAAGGGCGGAAGATTTACTTTATCAGGAACCTTTCTTTCAAGGCCGGGGCGTTCAGGAGTGAGGTGGATGAAATATGCTTGTTAGAATTATTTCTGATTCTCTTAAACGGGGGATGAGGGCAAAGCTTTTACTTACATTGATAATTTCTCTCGGTTCAGCAGTTCTGACGGCCATGGTTATGCTTAGTGTTGATATAGGTGATCAACTGAATATGCAGCTAAAGTCGTACGGTTCAAATATAAGAGTTCTGCCCCGGGAAGCAACCCTGCCGGTTAAAATAAATGGTGTAGATTTCTCAAAAGATAGAGAAAAATCTTATATTGAAGAAGGCCGCGTAGAAAAGATTAAATTGATTTTTTGGGCATACAATATTATTAATTTAGCACCCTATCTTGATGTTCCTGTCTCTGTCGAAGGTAAGGATTATACCATTACAGGCACCTGGTTTAATAAAAATATGACACTTGAAAGCGGTGAAAACACAGATCTTGGAATTAATTCTTTGAGAGACTGGTGGGTTCTTGATGGGGAAAGAATCTCAGAAGGAAGGATGGAAGGCTATAATGAAGCCCTTGCTATAGTCGGTAGACGTGTTGCCAATGAACTCGGTCTTTCTCCCGGTTCTGAATTTCAGCTGGATACTCCTTCAGGAAAGAGGGAGCTTAGGGTTGCAGGTGTTCTTAAAAACAGAGGTGAAGAGGATTGGAAGATCTATGTCCCTCTTGATCTTGCTCAGGAATGGGGCCGGCTTGAAGATAAGGTTGAATGGATAGAAGTTTCCGCTCTTACTACGCCCTCAAATGAGTTGGATCTAAAGGCTAAAGAAGAACCGGAAGCCCTTACAAGTGCTGAGTATGATGTATGGTACTGTACCGCTTATATCGGATCAATAATATATCAGATAGAAGAGGCTCTTCCTGAGGCAACAGTTCTTGAAGTAAAGCAGATTTCTGAGAGTGAGGGTAATGTTCTGAAGAGAATGACATCTTTGATGTTTCTCCTCAGTCTTGCTGCCGTTTTATGTGCTGCTGTAGGTGTTTCTGAAATGGTCGTCTCAATGGTAAGTTCGCGGTCAAAAGAGATTGGGCTTATGAAGGCTCTGGGAGCTGAGGAAAAAAGCGTCGCCTGGATCTTCCTTATAGAATCACTGCTTTTGGCTATTTTAGGAAGTATAATAGGTTATTTCCTTGGCGGTTTTGTTGCCTCCATGATAGCAAAGAGTGTTTTCTCGGTTACACTAATCTGGAGGCCTCTTGTTCTTCCTGTAAGTCTTTTTGCGTCTATAGTTATAACCTTACTTGGTAATATCGCTCCGCTTAGAACCCTTCTTGGGCTTGATCCTGCCATGGTTCTGCATCGTTAATGGGGATAAAATGAAAACATCACGTTTTAAAAAGACCTTTTTTTACTACCGGGGCTTGCTCCAGGCTTTTCTGTTTAATCCGAGGAGAAAGCTGATTGCGCTTCTTGCTATAATTGTTGGGGTTGGAATTATTTCTGCGCTATATCTTGTTGCTTATGACATAGAGGAACAGATGGCTTATCAGCTTAGAAATTATGGGGCAAATTTGATTCAAAAACCCCTTTCTGAGACCTTCTCTGAGAATGATATGAAAAATGCAATTGAACAAATTGATCCTGAGATGCTTATAGCATATAGACCCGCGCATTTTGTGCCCGGCCTCGTGCTTCTTCAGACACTTAATGGCGGTGAAAAACCGATTGTTGCTGTTGGAACCCGCTTTGATCAGATGGATCAAATCAATCCTTACTGGAATATTGATGGTGTATATCCCGATATTACATCAGACAGGCCGCAAGTTCTTCTTGGTGCAAGAGCTGCTGAGATTTTAACTCTCACCTTGGGTGATCCAATAGTAATTGAGATCAATGACAATGTAGAAGAATTGTATGTTTCAGGACTTGTAAACTCAGGAAGTGAAGATGACAACTATGTTTATATTGATCTGGATGTTCTTAGGCGGTTAACCGGTGAGACGGATGAACTTTCCGCTGTTTATTATAGTGTTATTTCAACCGGACTCGATCAGGCTTTAAATGTTTCAGGGCTTTCTGATTCTGAGATGACTCCATACGCAAAGATTGCAGGCAGTGAATCCAATTTACTTGGAAGGTTAAGGTATTTGATGATTCTGGTCGCAGGATTTATTCTTTTGACAACCTTAATTTCCCTGGGAGTTACAATGTATAATATGGTGATTGAAAGAAGGGGAGAAATTGCACTGCGAAAATGTCTTGGAGGCAGTGATTCACAGCTTGTTGGAGAATTTGCATTGGAAGGTATCCTCTATGCCTTAGTCGGCGGTATTGCAGGAAGTATTGTAGGTTTTTTAGCAGCTGATATTATATCAAAGTCTATTTTTGACCGATCTGTAAGTTTTCATGCATGGACATTTGTGTTTACAATATTAATTTCCATTATTGTTGTATTTGTTTCATCAATTGTTCCTGCATGGCAGTTGAGCAGAATAAATCCGGTTGAGATACTGAAAAGTGAATAGGAGTTTTTCTCTATGGATATTGTAAATTTGAGAAATATAAGCAGAATCTTCGGTGAAGTACATGCTCTGGACGGAATCTCTTTTTCTGTACAAGAGGGAGAATGGCTGGCTGTTATGGGTCCTTCAGGATCCGGAAAGACAACCCTTCTTCATTTACTTGCTCTTATGGATATTCCCACTGAGGGTGATATTTTAATAAATGGAAAAAATACAAAAGATTTAACCAGACATGAAATTACCATACTAAGACGTGAAACCATCGGTCTTATTTTCCAAAAATTTCATACCGTTCCGTATTTAACGGCTGTAGAAAACGTAATGCTTGCGCAATATTATCATAGCATGGCAGATCGTAATGATGCCGTGGATGTTCTCCGAAAGGTTGGAATGGGACACAGAGTTGATCACCTTCCCTCAATGCTTTCAGGCGGTGAACAGCAAAGAACCTGTATTGCCAGGGCTCTTGTAAATTACCCATCTCTTCTTCTTGCTGATGAGCCCACAGGAAATTTGGATAGAGAAAACAGGGACAAGGTTACAGAGATTTTTCGCGAACTTCATGCAGAAGGCCATACAATTCTGATGGTAACGCACGACCCCTCGGTTGGTGAACTTGCGGACAGAAGGATACATCTTGATTACGGCAAGATTGTAAAGGAAAGCTAAATTACGTAAAAGGACTTAAGAGTGAATATAGTTTTTAATATCTCGAAATGTAACATTTTGAGAAGGAGAAACCAGGCTGTTATTACAATAAGTATTACAGCTATTGCTGTTTTTATCACACTTCTTATAACTAGTGTCATGTTTCAGGTTAGGGAAGGTATTGAACTGTCAAAAGATAGAGTCGGAGCTGATATTATGTTAATTTCAGCCGCAAGTGATTTTGAAGATACCTCTCTTTTGTACTCGGGAAAACCTATAAGGAAGTATATAAAAAGGGAGGCTATAGACTTCTTACAGGATTTCAAAGGCCAGATTAAAAATCAGACAGAACAGTTTTTTACGCATACACTTACAGAAGGCTGTTGCAGTGTCAATGAAAAACTTCGTGTAGTAGGAATTGACAGCGATACTGATTTCCTTATAAGACCATGGCTGGAACAGAATAATCTTAAAGTTCTTGAAAATAATCAAGCTATTGTTGGTTCTGATGTTATTTACCCGTTGGGAGACCGAATGCTTTTATTAGGTCAGCCGTTTGACGTCGTTGGAACTCTTTACAGAACCGGTACCGGGATGGATAGAACTATTTTTATGCCGATTCAGATGGCAAGGGATCTGGCAAGGACAAAATTCCCTTCTACGGTTTTTTGGGGTTATGATCCTGATGAATTGATATCATCTGTTTTTATAAAACTTGAAGATGGTATTGACTCCCAGGGGTTTGCAGAGCTTATTAATCAGTCTCAATATAACGTAGTGGCTGCTGCCAAGGCTGATACGCTTGAAAAAATTGAAAACACCATTTCAGGCTGGATTAAGGTTGTTCTTTTTCTTACAGGTGCTGTTATTGTTGTGTCGTTTATCTCTCTGTTCGGGCGTTTTACGGCATTGCTGAAAGAAAGGAAAAAAGAGATTGGGTATCTGCGTTCTTTGGGCTTTTCTGCCGGTAAGATCTTTAGTATTTCCATGATGGAGGTATGGATGATGTCTATCACAGGCGGCCTTATAGCCAGCTTAGCTTTGATTTGCTCGCTAAATTCCATAATGGATTTTATCTCCAAGCAGTTTGTCCTTCCGCGCTCTAGTATAACAGGCGGTTTTATTGTTTACATGATCCTCTCCGGACCAATCCTAGCCATGATATTAGGTTTTATTTCCAGTGTAGTTCCCGGGGTGAAATCGGCCAATCTTGAACCAAAAGATGCAATGACAAGGGGAGAGGTATAGCATGAGTTATTTGAAACTTGAAAATATAAGCAAGCAGTACGTGGGGGCTTTGATAACAGAACCTCTGAAAGATATAAATTTGACTGTCAATAGCGGTGAATGTATAGCAGTAACGGGAGATTCAGGTATAGGTAAGAGTACATTATTATATGTTCTCGGAGGACTTATAAGGCCTACATCAGGAACAGTATATTACAATGATAAATCCATTAAGGACTTCAGTAAAAAAGAGGTTGATCACTTCAGAGCAAATACTGTTTCCGTTATTTTCCAAGATTTTCAGTTTGTACAGGCGTTGACCTTAAAAGATAATCTGATTCTGGCTGCTGTCGCCGGGAGAAAAAATATTCCCAGACAGGAACTCTCCAGTGAGGTTGATAGTTACCTTGAGCGTCTTTTGCTGATTAATAGACGTGATTTTCTTCCCAGTCAGCTTTCAGGCGGACAAAAAAGGCGTGCTATGGTCCTTGCCGGAGTCCTCAGAGATTCTGAATTTATTCTTGCTGATGAGCCGACAAATGATACAGACAGCGCAATGGCCGCCGAGATAATGAAAATTCTTATCGAAGAGAAAGAGAAGGGGCGTTCTATTGTGATTGTTTCCCACAGCAGGGAGATTTCCGACTATGCTGATAAAGAGTATACATTAGCTGATGGAAAACTCGTCGAGGTTGATGTATAATTGACTTAATACTAAGGAGCATACTATGAAAAAGGTTTTAAATAGCATTCCAGAACTACTTCTAATTATTTCCGCATTTTTGCTTATTGGCGCGGTTTATCTGTGGGCACCGGTTTGTAGTAAATTTCTTGAGTTGAATACAGGCAAGTTCATACATATGAAATGCTACTACACATCTGTCGCGTCAGTTTTAATGGCTATAATAATGCTTGGTTTGGCTGTTGAATCGTTTATTACGAAGAAAAAGAGTTTTATTGTTCCCATAATCATGGGAATACTTCTTATGATTATGATAAAGGATACGCCTTTAAGTCTTGGTGTCTGTAAGATGAAAACGATGTCTTGTCAGGAGACTAAAATCTGGATCACCATAAGTGGAATAATATCCATCTTGTCAGGAATTTCCGGCTGGTCTTTGATGAGAAAGGATAAACCCTTACCGCCCCAGCTTGATTAGTTTTAATCATAGCGGCTTTTTCAAAAAACTATATTTCATCAACAAGCTGGTTTGATGCAAACTGAGGATCACTTGTGTGGTTTATTCCCAGCTTCCTTAATCCGGCAGCATCGCCTGATGACGGCAGATGGGTCAGGTGTACCTCAGAATCGTGAAGTTCCTTGAGTTTTTCCATAGCAGTCTGGGCCGCAGGGTTTGCGGCTGCCGAGATTGACAATGCAATAAGTACCTCGTCAAGGTCAAGGCTTACACGCCTTCCGTCAAGAACCTTGTCTTTTAGATAATGCACCGAGCTTATAATATTTTCAGGTATCAGGTGCATGCTCTTCGGCAGCCCGGCGAGATACTTTGTTGCGTTAAGAATGAGTGCCGATGCAGCATGCATTGTCTCAGAGTTTGTTCCTGTTATGATTGTTCCATCATTAAGCTGGATTGCGGCACCTGATACAATACCGTCCCGGCCCTTGCCTCGTTTAACCCCGTCTTCAAGAGCCTCTCGGGCGGCCGGTACCGTTATTCGATCATTTGAGTGGAGTTCAAGATTATCCATCAGAATTTTGATCTTGTCTATTGCCTGTTTTGAACCAGAACCCTTTATATAATCACATGAGCTTTTAAAATATCTTCTGATTATTTCCTGTTTTGCCGCGCAGCTTACGGCTTCATCATCGAATATTCCGAATCCGCAGCGGTTAACACCCATGTCGGTAGGAGACTGATAAAATGATTTTTCTCCTGTTATTTTTTCTATTATTCTTTTTAATACAGGGAAGGCGTCAATATCCCTGTTATAATTGACCGCTGTTTTTCCGTAGGCCTCAAGATGAAAGTTGTCAATCATATTGACGTCACCAAGATCTGCCGTCGCGGCCTCATAGGCAACATTAACCGGATGGCTTAAGGGAAGGTTCCATACGGGAAAGGTTTCCAGCTTGGCATATCCGGATTTAATTCCTCTTCGATAGTCATGGTAAAACTGTGAAAGGCAGGTAGCAAGCTTTCCGCTTCCGGGACCGGGAGCTGTGATAACAACAACAGGTCTTTCTGTTTCAATGTATTCGTTGGCTCCATAACCCTCGTCACTGACAATCAGATCAACGTCTGTAGGATATCCCTTTGTGTATTTATGAGTGTATACCTTTATCCCCCGGCGTTCGAGCCTGTTCTTGAACTGTACCGCTGCAGGCTGCTCTTCATATCTGGTTATTACAACCCCTGAAACCTTTAATCCCCATGATGAGTAGTCGTCGATCAGCTTCATGGTATCGGTGTCATAGGTAATTCCGAAGTCCGCCCTTACCTTTTTCTTTTCGATGTCTCCGGCATATATGCAGATGATTATCTCTATCTTGTCTTTGAAAGACTGAAATACCTGCATTTTTACATTTGGGTCGAATCCGGGGAGAACCCTTGAGGCATGATAGTCATATATAAGTTTACCTCCGCATTCAAGGTAAAGTTTGTTATCAAATTGAGCTACCCTTTCAAGAATTGCTGCTGTTTGTTCTTCAAGATATTTATTATTATCAAAACCAACTCTTATGCCGTCCATTATTCTCCATCCTTTACTAACGGGCTGATTTTATCATAGGAAGCCGCTTGAAAACAGGCATATTGGCATATTTTATAAAAGAATTTTCCAGCATCTGTGAATGGTTTTCCGCCGTTCAAAATCCGGATCGATTGTTTTTTCACTTATCTCATTTATTCTAAATTCATTTTTAAGTTCTTCATTCATTCTGAATTTTCTGAAATTATTGCAGAACAACAGAACCCCGTCCTTTGTAAGTCTGGATGCCGCAAGCCGAATGAGTTCTTCATGATCTTTCTGCAGATCAAATATATCGTTTCTGTCCTTTGAGTTTGAGAATGTAGGAGGATCAAGGTAGATTAGATCCCAACGCCCTATTGCTGTTTTCAGCCAGCTCATGCAGTCGGCCTTTATAAGGCTGTGCTCACTGCCTCTGAAATTATTCAGCCTTAGGTTTGCGCCAGCCCAGTCAAGGTATGTCCGTGAGGTGTCAACCGATGTTGTTGAAACAGCCCCGCCTGCAGCGGCATAAACCGAGGCCGTTCCTGTATAACAAAAGAGGTTTAAAAAGCTTTTTCCCTCAGCTTCATCCCGAATGAGGGCCCTTATAGGCCTGCTGTCGAGGAATATTCCGGTATCAATGTAGCTTGTTGTATCAATAAAAAACTTAAGACCGTGCTCTTTGATTATGCGGCGGTTTTCGATCTTGTCCATCTGCCGGCTGTTTTGTTTTTTTTCGTACTGGCTTAATCCACGCTGTCTTTTGCGTACCTTTAGTTTTACTGATTCTTCAGGTATTTCAAGCCATGTCTGCACGGCAAGGGTTGCCTCTTTAAGCCGTCTTGATGCCGCAATCTTGTCAATGCTTTTCGGGGGCATATACTCCTGTACAACTGCTTCGGGAGGGTAGATGTCAACAGCAACCGAATATTCCGGCATATCGGCATCATACAGTCTGTAGCATTGAACCTTAGTCTGCTTAAGCCAGCCTTTCAGGCGTTTAGAGTTCCGCTTAAGCCGGTTATACATCATCTGCGATCCGGGTGATAAGTCTTCAAATCTTGCGGTTCCGGCCTGGGTTTTGCTTTCCTCCGGTTTCTGCGCTTCTGAATTGTCGTTAAACATACGGAAATGAGCCAGGGTGCAGCGCAGCCCCCCGTTATAGACGGTATTCAGCTTATCAGCCTTCAGTTCCAGGGCATCAGAAAGCTCCCTCTGCCCTGTAAGCAGGCTTATGCTCCATCCCCTGTATCTCCGTTTCAGAACTTCACCAAAATGGCGGTAAAAGCCTATCATATCATCGTCTTTATTAAGCCGTTTTCCGTAGGGCGGGTTTACCGATAGCAGCTTTTGCCTATGAATGTCCGCTCCCCCGTTTGCAGGGGCTTCCTCTTTGAAAAAATCTCCGCCTGATATATCAATTATATTTTTATCTAACAGATCCGCCGCAGCGCTGGTGCTCAGATTTGTCCTTGCGGCATTTATTGCCGCGGGGCTTATATCACGGCCGAAAAACAGGGCTGTACCAGCTGATTGTCCCGCCTTCATCAGGGTTTCAATCCCTGCGGCTCTGCGCTTTTGGGCTTCGGCTTTGAGTTTTGTCCAGGCTTTTTGATCGTGGTTCAGCCAATTCTCAAAGCCGAAATGCTTACGGTCGATTGAGGGTGCAATATCTGCTGCCATCATTATTGCTTCAATTAAAAGGGTTCCTGAGCCGCACATTGGATCCAGAAAGACGGGAGGAATTCCGTCTTTTTCGTAAAAACCCTTTATAAGCTCAGGCCATCCTGCCCGCAGAAGTACGGCCGCCGCGGTGTTTTCTCTCAAACCGGCAGGTACGGTACTGACGCGGTAGCCGCGTTTGTGCAGCCCCTCTCCAGAGAGGTCAAGCGATATATTTGCGTTTTTCAGGCTTATGTGGATATTGAGTCTTATGTCCGGATTAACGGTATCAACATTAGGTCTCCTGCCGGTTAGTCTGCGGGCCCTGTCAACGAGGCCGTCTTTCACCGACAGGGCGGCAAAATCAGCTGTACATATTTTTGTTTTTGACAGGCCGGCATCTACCGCTATAGTAGAGCCAAGGCTGAAATGCCTTTCCCATTCGAAGGCTTCGGCAGCCGCGCGTATGTCTTCAGGCTTACAGGCTTCGAATGAAAGAAGATGAAGCAGCAGTCTGTTTGCGACTCTGGACCACAGGCATACCTTATAGGCTGTTTCTATTGTGCCTTCAAATTCTACCCCTCCATGGGCAATCTTAAAATTTGCCCCGCCTAAAAGTTCAATTTCTTCTTTAAGGAGCTCTTCAAAATAAAAGGGACAGCCTGCGAAAAAGTTATATCTGCTCATCAGTCTTATTTTACCTGTTTCAGATTTGTTTTTATAAATGATGTAAGTACCTGAAGAGCCATCTGGTTATAGCCCCCTTCGGGTATAATCAGATCTGAAAAAGCCTTTGTCGGTTCTATAAATTCAATATGTCCCGGCCGGACAACCTCAAGATACTGTTTGGTAACAGATTCAACAGTTCTTCCTCTTTCTTCGATATCTCTTTTCATACGCCTGATAAAACGTACATCGGCCGGTGTATCTACAAAGATCTTGAGATCAATAAGCTCACGGATCCGCTTATCTGAATAGATCATTATCCCCTCGTAGATAATTATATTTTTCGGTTCTAAATGGACAATATCTTTTGAGCGGCAATTATGCACAAAGTCATACTGCGGCATGTCTACCGATTTACCGCTTTTAAGTGCTGAAAGCTGCTCGTAAAGCAGATCTGTGTCAAAGGCATCTGGATGATCAAAATTGAAGCCCGTAATATTTTCATTATTAACATATGTTGCTGATTTATAGTACATATCCTGGGGAACAAAGACGAAATCAGGAACTATCTCTGCTATCTGCCTTACGATTGTTGTTTTTCCGGAGCCTGAACCGCCGCATATTCCAATTAAGTATGTTTTATCCATGATGAATAATTATATGATCTTTGGTTGCTGCTGTCGAGCAGAAGACCGGGCTAAATAGGGGGGATTTAACCAGAGTCTTGCCTGTTGTTTTAAATTCACTTGAAAATATTCTTTTCCGCCTTTATTATATCAGAATTAATTGGTTGTGAAGGAGCAGATATGATCTGGAATGAAAGAGTAGAGACTATGTCTCAACCTGAACTTGAAAAAAATCAGCTTCAGAGTCTTGTTAAACTAACTGAAAAACTGTATTCAAAGGTTCCTTTTTATAAAAGAAAATTTGATGAGCTTGGTGTAAAGCCTCAGGATATTCAGAATCTGAAAGATATTTCCAAACTTCCTTTCACAACCAAGATAGAGCTGCGTGATACATATCCCTATGGCCTTCTTGCTGTTGATGAATCTGAAATTGTAGAGATTCACCAGTCATCAGGTACAACCGGAACTCCTGTTGTCGATGCCTACACACAGAATGATCTGGATATATGGTCTGAGGCAATGGCCCGCTGTCTTACCATGACCGGGGCCGGAAAGGGGGATGTTATTCAGAATGCCTACGGATACGGTCTTTTCACCGGGGGGCTGGGCCTGCATTACGGAGCCCGCGCGATAGGCGCAAATATAATACCAATCTCAGGCGGTAATACTGACAGACAGCTTAAGGTTATGAAAGACTTTGGCTCAACATATCTTAGCTGTACGCCCAGTTACTCGCTTTATATTGCTGAATATGCTGCTGAAAACGGTTTTGTGATGGATGAATTAGCTCTTAAAGCAGGTTCTTTCGGTGCAGAACCATGGACAGAGCAGATGAGGATTGAAATGGAAAAAAGTCTTGCTCTGAAGGCCTTCGATATTTACGGTTTAACAGAGATTATAGGGCCTGGTGTTGCAAGTGAGTGTGAATGTCAGGATGGGCTTCATATCAATGAAGATATGTTTTATCCCGAGATTATTGATCCTGAAACAGGAGCACCCCTGCCGGATGGAGAGAAGGGCGAGCTTGTATTTACAACGCTTACCAAAAGCGGAACACCGATCCTCCGTTACCGAACCAGAGATATAACCTTCCTTTCCCGAGGAAGGTGCTCATGCGGAAGAACTTCGGTAAAAATGCATAGACTGATGGGCAGAACCGATGATATGCTTATTATACGCGGTGTGAATGTTTTTCCGACTCAGATTGAAGAGATTCTTGTTGATATGGAAGAGACAAAACCGCATTATCAGATAGTTGTTGATCGGGGACAGAAACATCTTGATGAGGTAGAGATCTGGGTAGAGCTGAAAGACAAATTTTTCTCTGATGAGACCAAGGTCATGGAAAGAATAAAAGCTAAAATAGATGCTGAAATTAAAAGTAAGCTTGGAATCCATGCAAAAATCAAGCTTGTAGAACCGAAGTCAATTGAAAGAAGTATAGGGAAAGCCAAGCGTGTTATTGATAAACGTAATCTTTAGGGGGATAGAATGGCATTAAAGCAGATATCAATTTTTCTGGAAAATAAATCAGGCAGACTGGCTGAGGTAAGTGAGCTTATAAGTGATGCAGGTATCAACTTCAGGGCAATAAGCATTGCGGATACTGCTGACTTTGGCATCCTCAGGATGATTGTGGATAAACCTGAGGATACATTGAAGCTTCTTGAGAAGAATGGTTTTATTGCCCGCGAAAACCGTGTTCTTGGGGTTGAGGTAGCGGATCACCCCGGAGGAATGGCCGGTGTTATGAAGCTTTTTGATGAAAATAATGTCAATATAGAGTATCTATATTCATCACTTGAAAGCGGATCGAATAATGCCGTAATAATCTTTAAGGTTGAAGATGTTGAGCACGGTACAAAAATTCTTGAAAAGTATAAAATAAGAAGCGTTGAAGAGTTCTAGACTTATGATGCTCTTTGAAAAGTAACCTTCTTTTGAAAGAGCATCCTTTATAATCTAATTTTTGGAGAGGAGTTTAGTCCATTCATTCTCACTTATTTTCATTTCCTCAAAGACTGTTTTTTTAACCCAGTCTGTAAGTTTTGAAAGTCTGGTTGCGGTTTCATGATTTATTGAATGCTCTATCATGCATGCCTGATCCTCTACCCAGTCTCCTTCTAGTTTAAGGCATTCGGTAAAGAACCGCATAAGGATCTTATGTCTGTCAAGAATCCGCTCAGCGGCCTTTGTTCCCTCCTCAGTAAGGGTAATGAACGAATTCTTTTCGTATTCAATCATTCCTTCCTCACGAAGATGCTTAAGAGCACCTGTTACTGAAGGCATTTTGACATCGAGCATTTCTGATATATCCTTTACACGTGCAACCCTGTTTTTCCGTTCAAGAATAAGGATAGTTTCGAGATAATCTTCTAAGCTGGATGATAGTTTTTTCTTGCTTTTCATACAGATAAGATAACATAATATTATTTAACAATCAATATTACATTTATTGTTACAGCCCGGCAGTTTTCAATATTTGTATCCGCGGGGGGTAATCATTCTGTTTCCGATTTTTTGGGTACTGCTGCTGCCTATTATCAGGGTCGAGCTCATGTCTATATCATCATAGTGATCGGCAAGTTTGTTAAGGCAGCTGATCTTTACCGTACAGGCTTCGCGGTAGGCGTTGTTTACAATTCCAACCGGAGTTTCACCGGATCTATGCAGCAGAAATGTTTTACATGCCGTTTCAATCAGCTCAACACGTCTGCGGCTTTTCGGATTGTACAGTACTGTTACAAAGTCCCCCTCGGCGGCAAGTCTAAGCCGTTTTTCTATCAATTCTTTTGGGGTTAGAAGATCGCTTAATGAAATGACACAAAAATCGTGCATGAGAGGGGCCCCCAAAAGGGCCGCGCATGATGAGGCTGCCGTAATTCCGGGGATTATCCTTATCTCAACATCCTTATCAAGGCCCCTGTCATAAAGCATCTCAAGAGCAAGTCCCGCCATGCCGTATACTCCCGCGTCCCCGCTTGATACAAGGCAGACACTGCTTCCTGCTGCAGCGGCCTCAAGGGATGCTTCAACGCGCTCTACCTCACTGCGCATTCCCGTAGAGATTATATTCTTTCCATTAATAAGCTCATTCAGGAGCTTTATATAGCTTGTGTAGCCTGCAATAGTGTCGGCCGCCTTGATTGCTTCGATGACTGCCGGTGCCATCAACTCTTTCGGTCCCGGACCCATTCCTGCCACAGTGATGATTCCATTCATATTGTATCTTCCTTTGCAAGGGCTATTGTTACCAAATTTGTCTTCTGTTTTCTTGTGATCAGGCCTGCCTTTCTGCCTGCCAGCAGTGCGCAGGGTTCCGCAACAGCCCTTACACCGATATTCTTTATTGCGGTCCTGCTTTCTGAATATGGGCCGTCAAAGCTGTTTATTTCTTCTTTTGAAAAGTAGCGTACCGGAATGCCTCGGTCACAGAAGCAGTCAGTAATACCTTTTTCATCGCGTTTTATGTCGATTGTAGCCGCGCTGCGGACATTTTCCCAGCTGAGGCCCGCCTCAGAGAGGGCCTTTTCCGCGGCCTCGGCAATGATTTCCGCCGATGTATCTCTACGGCATCCGACTCCGATTATTATTCGGCGGTTTGTGTCGCTTGCTGTTGTAATTACAGACTCGGCATTAAGAATTGTTGCCGTGCGCGCGGCAAGAGCGTTGGCACCGCCCTCATGGCCGGAGAGCAGACTGATTGCGTAGCGTTTTGCGTCATCCACAACAACCACTGCCGGATCCTTATACTTTGAATCAAGGTAGGGTGCAATCATGCGTACAACAATGCCGCTTGCCATTATGAATATAAGTCCCTCATAGGTTTTGAAAAGCTCTCCGGTGTTTGCCTTAAGCCAGCCCTTTTCACGTTCGTAGATCATCTCGGCTGAGGGCAGGACGTCTGCAATCTCTTTTGCGGTTTGTTTTGCCGATTCTGTTACAGCTATTACTGCTGTTTTCATTTACCTGCCCCCCCTGTATTTGTGGCTGAAGTCCGGATCATAAAGCTTTGACATCTCATAAAAGAATGGTTCATCCTGTGCCCTGAGAACCTCTCCCGTTATTATAAGTGCCTGCTTTGTGATGCCTGCCTCCTTTACCTTTGCGGAAATATCGGCAAGTGTTCCGCGGATAATTATCTGATCCGGCCAGCTTGCACGGTAGATTACAGCGCATGGGATTTGTCCGCCGTATGATGCTGCAAGTTTTTGGGCAAGTTTATCAATCTGCGAAACCGATAAAAACAGTACCAGACTTGATCCAATGGCGGCAAGATTTTCAACCGATTCCTTATCGGGAACCTTTGTACGGCCGGCGGCACGGCTTAGAACAATTGTCTGACTGACTGACGGCAGGGTAAGCTCCTGACCCAGGGCGGCTGCCGCTGCCTGAAAAGAGCTTACACCGGGGATTATTTCCCATTCAATATTTTCGCTTTTACAAAAATCAATCTGCTCCTGAATTGCTCCGTAAATTGAGGGATCACCTGTATGCAGGCGCACAATTATTCCGTCATATTCCTTATTCTTTTTGATAATGGCGGTAACCTCTTTAAAATTCATGCCGGCAGAGTTGTAGGTTTCAGCATCGGCTCTGCGGTAGTCAAGTATTTTCGGGTTTACAAGAGAACCCGCCCATATGATTATATCAGCCTTTTCTATTATATTAAGGCCCTTGAGTGTTATTAATTCCGGATCTCCGGGGCCTGCTCCGATAAAGTATGTCTTCATTTTTCAGCATCCCTTTGTTTACATCTTATTATTGCCGTGGAAAGATAGCCGTTTGTTTCTGGCTTTATATCCGATAGCCGCTGATATATCTGTTCTTCAGGCTGTCCTGTCTTCTGCACAAGCGATGTTGTATCAGACAGGCCGAGTTGTTCAATCTTTAAACAGAACTCATTAAGGCGGTTTGATACCTTGTAGACAACGACTGTTTCAAAGCCGGCTGTAAGGCTGTCAAGCTCATCAAGATCCTTCGGCATCGGCACAAGGGCAAGCCTGTCGCGGCCGCTTATGAGTGGATTATTTAATACCGCAGCGGCAGCATTCATTGCTGCTATGCCCGCTACGGTTTCTGTTTTGATATGGGGCGCGGTATCTGCAAGGGCATTTTTCAGATAGGTCCATGTACTGTAAATACCCGGATCCCCTATTGTTATGAAGACTGCCGCTATCTCAGCCTGTTTTTCTGAGGCTGCTTTTTTTATTTTGTCTGCAACCGATTCCGCCGCTGCCCCCCATTTTGCCTCAAGTTCGGTCTTGCCGGTTACCATCGGAAACTCAATCTCAACAAAGTTTCCTTCAGTAATGCCTGCTGCCTCTATTATCGAACGCGCTAGAGATTCCCCGCTTATCTTGGCCCTCGGGGTAAATATGATATCAGCCTCTTTAATAAGCCTTAAGGCCTTGAGGCTTAGCAACTCAGGATCGCCCGGGCCTATTCCTATTCCGCTTATTCTGGCTGAAGTATCATCAGGCATAATCCGTACTCCCTTTTGTCATCAATACTGTGAAGCTTGATCTCTTCTATTGTCTCATTCTCTTTTGAGATATTTTCGCAGACCCAGCCGGGACGGTCTTCCCATCCGTTTTTTTTAAGGAAGGATGCAATCTTTTGAGGGGTATTTTTTTTATCAGTAAGTATTATTGCTCCCCGTTCGGGCTGCAGCTTTGATAGCATTGATTCAAGGCTTTTACCGTGTGCGCTTGCAAGCATGTAGTCCTGCCAGTTCAGGCCAAGCCTCGCGCAGGCAAGCTGAAATGCTGTAATGCCCGGTATGACTATATAGTCTCCGGGTTTAAAGTTTCGTCTGACTGCCGCAAGCAGACTGTAGAAGCCGGCGTCTCCGGTAACAAGAACGGCGCATTTTTTCTGCCTGCGCGTTTTTTCAAGCTCTTCCATAAAGGCTGAAACTGAGCCTGCAAGCGGAATGAGGCTCTGCCCCGGTTTTGAATTGGCATTGATAAGGTGTTCCGAGCCCAGCAGAGCCTCTGCCTCAGAGATTACCTTATCAGCTGCAGGCAGGATGTATTCGGGGCTGCCGGGGCCCATGCTTACTACATGAAATTTCTGCATAATTCTTCCCCGTTTTTGTAACCGCCTGACCAGCCAAGAAGGTTTCCTTTCAGATCTAATGCTGCCGTCTCTACCGCAGGGATTGGGCTTCCGGGTTTTTCGGCAGCGGCCTTTTGAAGGTATTTTTCACAGCGCATTTTTGCACGCTCTGAAAGATTGTTGAATGTCTGGTCAAGCTCCCATTCCTGAAGAAGCGTTATTGCCTCTTCTGCAAGTGTCATATCAAGCAGCTGCTGCATTTGCTGCTGCGAGGCCCCGCAGACACCGGCAACAGCAGTCAGGGTTTCAAGGCGTGCATCGCCGAAGTCGCTGTGGGTGTTAAATAGCCCTGCCGCGATCTTTGTGAGTTTGCCGACATGGAGCGGAAGAAAAAGTTTTTTAATACCGTACCGCTGGGCCTCGCTTAACGCAAAGCCTATCATATCACCTACCGCGACCCTGCTTTTTTCATCAGCACCAAGCGTGTCCATCATCTTTTCGCCCACGTAGCCGCTTATTATAGTAAGATGATCCTGTTTTTTAGCCGCCGCCTTTATTACAAGAGCCAGCGAGCTTTTGAATGCCTTCTCGGAACGGGGTTCAACAACCCCGCTTGTTCCTATAATTGAGATACCGCCGTCAATACCTATTCGTCCGTTCCAGGTTTTTGCTGCAATTTCTCTGCCCTTCGGTGCGCTCAGTATAAGCCTTAGACCACATGGAATGCCGGGCCGTTCTTCTTCAAGCAGCCTTGAAAGCTCTGATGTTATCATCTTTTCAGGAACCGGATTTATCGCCGGATTGCCCGGTTTTACAGGCAGTCCCTCTCCGGTAACCCTGCCTATTCCTTCACCCGCAATTATTTCAATACCGGGTTTGTTTATAATGCTGACCTCGGCAAATATCTCAATACCATTTGTTTCGTCCTTATCATCGCCCGAATCCTTTAACACAGATGCTATCGCCATGCCGTTTTTCAGAATGCAGCTTTCTACCGGGATCTCTATCTCTTTCTCACTGAACGGCTTATTGCTTTTGGGAAGTTTGACTGCTATGCGGCCGACAGGTTTTTCCCTAAGCAGGCAGGCGGCCGCGGCCTTTGCGGCTGCTGTTGCGGTTGTGCCTGTTGTGATGCCCCGTCTTAATCCGTTTACTGTGCCGATTATTTCCTGATAGTTTTCAGCCATGCAGCCCTTCCATCATTATTGATCACCGATTATGGGCCAGCGCAAGAAGTCCGTTTACGATTGCCGCGGCTATTGTGCTGCCGCCCCGCTCGCTCAGATTTGTGATGTGGGTGTAGGGTTTTGTAGAAAGCATCTGCTTTGATTCAAGGGCGCCTACAAAGCCAACCGGAACGCCGATTATAAGCGCCGGCTTTACAAGCCCCGCGTCGGTCATTTCCATAAGCTTGAAGAGGGCAGTGGGGGCATTTCCTATTGCAACTACCGCGCCGTTTAAAACCGGCCCGGCCTTTTCCATTGCAAGGGCTGAGCGTGTTGTGTTGGATCCCTTAACGCCCTCTACAACCTCCGGATCGTTTAAAAAGCAATATGCCTCACCGCCAAGTTTATTCAGAAGCGGTTTTCTAATCCCTGTTCTGACCATCTCTACATCAGTAACAACATGGGCCCCGTTTATAAGAGATTCAACACCTGCAGTTACCGCCTCATGGGTCAGATTGAATGTTGTTCCAAATTCAACATCGCCGGTTGTATGGGCTATTCTGATGACTATCTCCATAACCTCGGGGGTATTTGTGTAACTGCCCAGGCGTTCTTTTATAATAGAAAAGCTTTTATTGGTTATTTGTTCTCCGGTCATCATCTTCCCTTTTTTGTTCTTCTGCAAATCTGCGGCAGGCCGCTATGTAATTATGTACTATTTTGGGATTTGATGCAAAGTGAATATGCATATATCCTGCCCAGCTGTTGTTTATAAAAAAGCCGTCTTCAATTTCTGACGCGCTCCCGCTGTCTTTTTTAAGGTGAAGCTGAAAAGGGCTGCCGGGCTTAATATCGGTAAGCTCTGACCAATGAAAGACATGTCCGGTAAGCTCATCACCGGCCTTTCCCATCCATGAATCATATCTCAGCCTGCCGCTGTAGTAGCCGAGGGCCCTAAGCCCCTTTTTCATAGCAGCGGAGGCCGGAATAATACCGGCCATACCGGTTTTCCTTCCCTCAAAGCTTATAATTGCCTCAGACAGGTACATAAGGCCGCCGCATTCAGCCCAGATGGGCATTCTCGAGCTTGACGCGGCCCTTATTTGTTCCATCATTGATTTATTTGAGGCAAGCTCATCGGCAAAGAGTTCAGGATAGCCTCCGCCGAGATAGAGCCCGCTGATGTTTTCGGGCAGTTTTCTGTCTTTAAGCGGGCTGAATGCCGCAAGCTCAACCCCGAGGTGTTTGAGCAGATCAAGGTTGTCCTGATAATAAAAGTGAAAGGCCTTATCCCAGGCATAGGCAATGCGCAGCGGCGGCTGGTTGGTGGGGGTGTTTGCGGATATTTTAATGCTGTCTGAAAATACAACCGGTTCGGATTTTTCAACAAGCGGTGCTGAGCCTGCCGCTTTGATAATTGCATCAAGATTAATTGAGTTTTCAAAAAGTTCAAGATTGCTGTCAAGAAACCCCAGTACCTCATCCCCCTCCCATGCAGGAACAAGCCCCAGGTGGCGTTCAGGCATTGAAAGAGCTTTGCTCCGCGGGATTGCACCCATAACAGGAAGTCCTGTCCTGTTCTCGACTGCTGTTCTGACCATCTCTTCATGTCTTGGGCTTGCGACCCTGTTTAGTATGAAGCCTGCAAGCTTCAGGTCAGGATCAAATTCTTTATATCCCAATGCTATTGCAGCAGCGCTTCTTGCCATTGCGCCGACATCCATAAGCAGAATAACAGGTGATTTCAGAAGCTTGGCCAGGTGAGAACTGCTTCCTCTCTCATCAAGGGCTCCTGCACCGTCAAAAAGACCCATTACACCCTCAATCAGCGATATATCAGCAGAGGCAGCCTGCCTGTAAAAGAGTTCATTAAGAATGTCTTCAGGAATAAGCCTTGTATCAAGGTTCCGGCTGATGTTTCCACAGGCAAGACTGTGGTAGGAGGGGTCTATATAATCCGGCCCGCATTTAAAGGGCTGAACCCTGTAACCCTTTTGTGTTAGCAGTCTGCCGAGAAGGCTTGTAAAAAGGGTCTTTCCAGTACCCGATGTTGCTGCACCTATTGTAAGACGCGGAATTGAAGTTTTCACCTGATCAACCTTTATTCCAGCCTAATGGAAGTTGTCTTTTTTTGTCAACCGCCTTATTCAGGCAGGATGAATCTGTCTGTTTGGATCCTCTGGAAAACTGGATGAATGGCTGATATACTTTAAGTGTGAAGGAAGAGAAGAAGAGGAGAAGAAAAGACTTATGTCCGATATAATAAAGAATAA
>PDWJ01001868.1_pt1 | contig 24161 bp, 20 predicted proteins | sample 1430881 | NCBI WGS metagenome assembly PDWJ01 (sample SAMN01162460, study PRJNA174530) | Oral metagenome, whole genome shotgun sequencing project. | biome: Marine environment; feature: Marine mammal; material: Swab sample of the gingival sulcus; isolation source: swab sample of gingival sulcus...
GACAAATTCTGGTGTGATGGGTTCGATGTAGGTGGAATCAGCAAGTTCCGGGTCGGTCATAATGGTTGCAGGGTTTGAGTTGATCAGCACCACCTCATATCCCTCTTCCTTTAATGCCTTGACTGCCTGGGCGCCGGAATAATCAAATTCACATGCCTGGCTGATGATAATAGGACCCGAGCCTATGATGAGTATCTTGTGTATATCTGTTCGTTTGGGCATAGTAAACGCTCGTTAAGATGAGTTTCCAGCTTATGGTTTTTTTTGCCATGTCCGCATCATGCTGATAAACCTGGCGAAGAGGTCGACGGCATCACGCGGGCCTGGCGCATGTTCCGGGTGGTACTGTACTGAAAATGCCGGATAATGCCTGTGGCGCATACCCGCAAGGCTGTTATCGTTGAGATTGATATGGGTGATCTCGATCTGTTCGTTATCGAGGCTTTTCGGGTCAACGCAAAATCCATGATTCTGGGAGGTGATAGCCACCTTGCCGGTGGTCAGATCTTTTACCGGCTGATTACTGCCTCTATGGCCGAATTTCAGTTTATAGGTGGATCCGCCATAGGCAAGCCCCAGCATTTGATGACCAAGACAGATACCAAAAATGGGCACCTGGCCCAGCAACGTCCTTATCGAATCCACAACCCCTTTCACACCGGCGGGATCTCCCGGTCCATTGGAGAGAAAAACACCATCCGGGGCCATGGCCATGACCTTTTCGGCATCGGTTGTTGCAGGCACGACCTGCACCTGACAGCCAAGCCGGGTAAGGATACGCAGCTGGTTGTATTTTATGCCGAAATCGTAGGCGACCACCTTCAGTCTGTTCTCTATGTTTTCCTTCTCTGTTATAAAATGGTTACCTGGAAGGGGGTGGTTATCCTGCCATCCATACATTGAAGACGTGGTTACCTGTGCGACCATATCCTGCCCCTCGAGGCCGCTCCATTGCCTGGCGCGTTCGATGAGAGTCTCTCGGTCATATGCTTTTGTAGTGACAATCCCCTTCATGGCTCCGGCGGTACGGATATGCTTGACAAGGGCTCTGGTATCGAATCCTTCAACGCCCAGTACACCGTATTCTTTTAGAAAATCGGCAAGACTCCCGGTTGCTCTGAAATTGGAGGGGATGGCGGTATATTCCTTTACCAGAAAGGCCATGGGGTGGATCCTGTCTGATTCCATATCCTCCGCTGTTATCCCGTAATTACCGATCATTGGATAGGTCATGGTTACGATTTGTCCGGTGTAGGAAGGGTCTGTGAGGACTTCCTGGTAGCCGCTCATTGAGGTGTTAAAGACAATTTCGCCAATAGCTTCACCCGGACCGGTGAATGATTTTCCTTCAAAAACTGTCCCGTCTTCCAGGGCTATTAAAGCTTTCATATGTGTTCCTCGAGCTGTTCTGCCGTCAGCGGTACAGGCAGGAAAAGAGTCTCTTGTGTCGCATATCCATACAGGAGTATTTCAGACCGTTTGGGGCAGCATGATCGCCCGTTGGCTTGGTTTCTTAAAGCAGAATAAACAGGAAAAATCTTATTAAATAACTCAGAATACTTTATTTCGTCAAGAATAATCGGTGTTGATTACCGGGTACTCATTGTTGTATATACCAACGGGAAAAACGGACTGAATACATCCGCTGCAGTCAGAAGAAGGGAGTTGAGGGGCGCTGGAAAAAGGGGAAAACATCAATTTATATATTTGAACTTTTTGATAATATGACGGGGCGTGTAGTGTCCTTTTGCAATCACAATAATTATGAGGTATATTTACAAACTGGTCTGTTCCATATGATATAAATGTTTCAGGAGTGACATGGCAGAAAGACCTGTTCACGGATTATGAAAAAAATACATGAAAGCATTACTCTCATCGGAGGATAATATGACGAAAACACAACCTTGTCCCACCTGTCAGGGGAAAAAAGTTATTGAAGCAACATTTGAAACGAGTTCGGAATGGCATAATGTTGAAGGAGATGAAGGTACCATTACCACTCCTGAAGCTATTTGCCCCACCTGCGGTGGAACAGGAATAGAAGAGCTCCCCGAATGATCGTATTCCTTTTGCCTTGATTTTCCAGATACATTCTTCCATGGTATCAGCCGTAGTGAAGAATTCTGGCTGGCCAATAAACAGCAAAGCCGCAATCCAGGAAATAGTTCTATTACCTTCCTGGTTGTCGGCTTTACTGCGTTTTTCTATAATTTATTGAATTTATATTGGTAGAGTCTGCTGGAGGCAGACTTTTACGAAACCGTAATAGCAGCTGTTACTTGCCTTTTCCAAGACGGTCTGCCACCTTTTTCCCCGCAGCAAGGGCTTTATCTTTATTTTTTGTAAGATTGCCCGCAGCGATTGTTATGTAATACCTGTCTGTAAGTATATGTAAGCCAGGAATTGCAACAAATGCATCGTCTCCTATTCCCTCGACCACCTCATGATCCGGGAAACCTTTCTTTATTACTGAAAAATGTTTTTTGGCATTTTCCCCTTGAAGGATAGTTATTTGCAACATTGAAAATGAATTGACATCTATTGGCTCATAAAGACATAATTTCATTCCTGTTACCTTCTTCTCCTCTAACTTTCCTTCGTTCATCTTTTCGCCCATAATCTCATCTATTTCCTGGCGCATGAGTATATGACAAGGATTGACTTCTGCCCTTGATTTTGCGAACGTTATGACGGGGCCGGATAAGAAAATAATTAGAGAAAACGCAAATACTTTTAATACCAGTGTTCTGTTCATATTCATTCTCCTTTTTCTTTTTCCTCATTAAGAAAGGCCGGTCAGTGCCTTGATTACCCCTTCACAGATTCCTGAGTTGGGTATTCCCGCAACGGGTTTCATTCAGGGCATTATTGCAGTTGTGCCGTAAGCTTGGATCGAAACAGTTTGATGAGCTCCTCCATTTTGTCACTGCAGCTGGTTTTATCTACCACTGGATAGATGTAAGTATTCATTGAAACTATTTTTTTACTGCTTTCATTATTACCAGTAGTTTTTCTTTTGCAAGATGATCAAAGATACTTTCCTGCCCTGACAAGAGAGTAGTTAGAGAATTATTTTGAGATGTTGGTAGAAACACACATTCTTTGAGCATGGCCAGAATCAACAGATTCGGGGGTATGTCTTGGCCGGGATAGAGATTTCTTTTCTTTGACAAATCGAGATATAGTCAAAAGTATACGAGAGCTTTGCAGGCCAAAAGCGGTCAGGAGAAACAAGAAAAGAATGTGCTTTGATAATGTGACGTAAGCCAACAAGGTTTATTACGCCTGGCGAGGGTATGAGGCCACGTCCCGTTTATCGGGCCTAAAAAAGTAGAACTCAGGAATGACAGGAAAAAGAGAAGGATAAACGGTAACTTTTGTAAGGGGGCTACATCTTGCTTTTATCTTTGATTCAGTATAAAGGGGGGGATGAGAAGTGAAAATGTGGAGTATAAAAAAACAGTTTGTCCCCTTGACTGCCCTGATAGCTGCGGCATTATTGCCAAGGTTGTTGCGGGAAGAGTCAGATCATTACGTGGAGATCCGGAACATCCCTATACCCAGGGGGTGATCTGCCGGAAGATGAGCAAGTACACGCAAAGGCTCTACTCGAAAAATCGTGTTCTCTACCCCATGCGGCGGGTTGGTAAAAAGGGAGAGGGGAATTTTCAGAGGATTAGCTGGGATGAAGCCTTTGCCATATTTGCCGAGAATATACAAAGATGTGTGGCGCAGTTTGGTGGTGACGCTATATTGCCCTATCAATATGCTGGCAATATGGGCGTTATCAACCGTAATGGAGGGTATGGACTGTACAACAAGCTGGGTACTTCGGTGATAAAAGAAACTATCTGTTCAGCTGCTGCCGGAGCTGGGTGGTCCATGCATCTGGGCGATGTCCCGGGCAGCCCACCGGAACTTGCTGAGGACGCCAGTCTGATTGTTGCCTGGGGAATTAACATAAAGGTTTCCAATGTTCACTTCTGGCGCTATATCGCGAAGGCAAGAAAGAAGGGAGCAACGCTGGTTGTAATTGATCCTTATCGCAATGAGACCGCAGCTTCTGCGGACAGGCATCTGCAAATAGTACCGGGTGGTGACGGGGCTCTGGCTCTTGGTGCGCTCAAGTTTCTCGTTGAAGAGAAGCTCGTTGATCGGGAATTCGTGGCGAACGAGACAGAAGGGTTTGCCGAAGTTGAACAATATCTTGGAAAGACTCAATGGTCTGAGTTCTCCAGGTTAAGTGGACTGGCGAAAGAGGAGATTAAATCCTTTGCCCGTTTGCTGGCAGAACACCCGAAAACCTTTATTCGTATCGGCATTGGCTTGAGCAGAAACAGCAGGGGAGGAATGAGTGTTCGCTCCATACTCTCTTTAGGCGCAGCCCTTGGTCTCTTCGGCGGTGGAGAAGGGCGCGGTATTCTCCTTTCCTCCAGGGCATTCAACGGCGATAAAAACCTGGTTCGTTTTCCTGAACTGGCAGAAAAGAAAGAGAGGCGGGTTGTTAATATGGCTCATTTGGGGCACGCCTTGACCGCCCTTAAACCTCCAGTAAAACTGTTTATTGTCTATAACTGTAACCCTGCATCGGTGGCACCGGATGCGAGTGTTGTACGGCAGGGGTTGTTACGTGCAGATCTGTTTACCGTGGTGCATGAACAGGTGCTGACTCCTACCGCCAAATATGCTGATCTTCTCTTACCGGCAACAACCTTTCTGGAAAACAGGGACGTGTATATGGCGTACGGACATTTTCAGTTGGGCGTTGTTGATAAGGTTGTTGAACCTGCTGGTGAGGCACTTTCCAATTTTGATCTCTTCCAAAAGCTTGCCCGGCATCTCGGCTATGATGATCCGCCCTTTTGTCAAAGCATTGATGACAGAATTGACAGCTATCTTCAGTCTGTTGACGGCCTGCCTGCTGGTTGTACGCTTGATGATGGTGGAACTGTTGCTTGGGTCACATCAACAAGGAAGCGGAAAACGGTATCTGTTTTCGAGCGCTGGGGAAAACGTTTTTCTTTTAACGGTGCAGCAGGGGAGGTCTGCTCTGGTATCCCTGTTTTGCTGGAACCGGATGAGTCTGGTAATCCTGATCTGCTCTCCCGCTATCCCTTGCACTTGATTACCCCTCCTCATCGGGATCTGTTGAACTCGACCTTTGGTGAGATGTATCTAAAACGGCCGGGGGATGTGCTGATTCATCCCGCTGATGCCGAAAAATATGGTATTACCGATGGCAGCAGGGTTCGACTGCGGAATTTTCGGGGTGCAACGATCAGGGTTGCCAGGATAACTGAGGACTCCGCCGAAGGCCTGCTGGTGGCTGAGGGGATTTTCTGGCAGCCTGATGGTGAGGTGGGGATCAATGCGCTCACTTCCCAGAAACTGACCGATATCGGTGAGGGCCCCACCTTTCATGAATCTCAGGTGATCATTGAACCTGAATAACCGGGGTCGTCATGATTTACTCTGGGAGCTCGGCTGAGGATTGCGGATACATGAAGGGCTTGAATATGGGAGTAATGATGACATTATCTGACATCTTTTACAGAAAGTAAGGACGTACATATCCGGGTCGATATGTGTATAATCAAGTCTTTTACTTTTGATGGATTTTTGCAACGATTACAGGAAATCAATAATGAGTTTCATCAGAGACCTGAAAAAGAAAAAGGAGGAAAAGTTTGAAGCTTAGTATGTTAGTTATTGATAATGATTCTGCCGTGCTCATGTCCTGCGAACGTGTCTTTACAGAAGAGGGTTTTGTTGTGGATACAGTTTCGGATTTTCAAAAGGGTCTTGAAATGGCTACGGCAAAACAGTACTCGGTTATCCTCTGTGACTGGCAGATGCCTGGTCTGGATCGTCTTGATATTGTTGCTGAACTGGAAAGGAAGGCCTCTGAATCAACCGTTATCCTGGTAAGCGGCAGCCCTTCTGTTGACAAAGCAACAGAGGCAATGAAACAGGGAGCCATGGACTATCTGGCCAAACCTTTTACACCTGAAATACTTGTTGCCAAGGTGCAGCAGGCAGTAAAAAATAAACTGTATCAGGAGAAAAAGTCCAGAAGCCAATTTGAAATGATGATGGGCAAATTTCCTGTTCCAAGCCTTGATGATAAAGGTCCAAATAGTATTGCTGAAACGGTTGCTCAAAATGTGGGTGTCGCAAAAGCCACGTCTCCATGGATTTCTCTCTTTGTGCTGGGTATCATGGCAGGCGCCTATATTGGTTTTGGCAGCCTGTTTGCTGTGAGTATTACCTTTGATATTGACCCCTCGTTGGGAATCGGTTTTAAAAAGCTGTTATCTGGAGGAGCATTCAGCATTGGTCTCATGCTGGTTGTCATAGCCGGTGGAGAATTGTTTACTGGTAACAATCTTATGGTTTCCAGTGTCATGACCAGGGAAGTAACCTGGAAAAATGTTCTGGCTAAATGGGGAGTCGTCTATTTTGCAAATTTTCTTGGTTCCATCCTGTTGGCACTGCTGTTTTATTATTCAGGATTGTGGAAAACAGGGGGGAATGCCCTGGGTGAGGTGGCTGTTAAAGTCGCAGCTGCAAAAGTCAATCTGGATCCTGTTGAAGCATTTGCCCGGGCTGTGGGGTGTAACTGGATGGTATGTCTTGCGGTTTGGATGGCTCTTGGCTCCCGGCAGGTAATCGGCAAAATTTTTGCGATCTTCTTTCCTATCATGGGTTTTGTTGCTATCGGTTTTGAGCATTGTGTTGCCAATATGTACTTTATTCCCAGTGGAATTTTTCTCTTAAACTGGGCAGGTCTGGCTCCCTCGGGTGTGGATCTTTCCGCACTTACATGGGGAGGATTTGTTATGAATAACCTCATTATTGTTACCATTGGTAATACAATAGGAGGTGTTGTTTTTGTGGGACTTGGCTATTGGGGAGCGTATCTGCGGCAGGCAGGAAATTAGAAACATCCTTTTCACCAGTGTTTTCAGTTTTCATTTGTTATCTGTCTGCTGGTTATCTGTTTGTTTCATACCAGGCAAATCTTTGTAGTGAGGTGATATGATGAGTGGAGCATTGCCACTGGATTTTTTTCTGCAGATACTCTATGCCTTGGGGATAGGTGTATTGATTGGACTGGAAAGATCGGTCAAACCAACAGGACAGGGGGGTATGCAGAAAAGGCAGGGGTGTTCAGAAGCACAGAAAGAGGCACTGGAGTTCTCTGATGCATTCTTAGGAGTTCGTACATTTTCGATACTCTCCCTAGGGGGCTTTGCTGCTGCAATGATTGGCAGCAAATATCCCTATGTTGCTCCTGTGCTTGTTGGAGGACTTCTCTTCTTTGTTGCTGCCATGTATCAGCGTTCAAGCAATGAAAACCCGGGTATTACTACGGAAATAGCTGCTGTTGTTTGCTGTGGACTTGGTATGCTGTGCTTTGTCCAGCCCTATGCTGCAGGGGTTTTGGCTTTGCTGGTTACAATATTACTTGCTTTGAAGAGATTTATGTACAGGGCTGTCAATAAACTGAAACGGGTTGAATTGACAGACACCCTGAAATTCCTGGCAATTATCTTACTGGTGCTGCCGCTTTTGCCAAACAGGGGGCTTGATCCCTGGGGGGTATTTAATCCCTACAAGATTATGTTCCTGGTTATTCTCATATCGGGTATCAGTTTTGTCGGTTACTTCCTGACCAAATTTCTTGGTGCCGAAAAAGGCCTGGGATTAACAGGTCTCTTGGGTGGTTTGACATCATCAACCGCTGTTACAGCTGCGATGGCTACCCAGGCAAGACAAACTCCAGCCCTGATTCAGCCCTGTGCCTTTGCAACGGTGATCGCAAATGCCACCATGTTTGCCAGGGTGCTTGTTGTCGTCGCCATACTGGACTGGCAGCTTATGCTGAAACTGACCTGGTCCATAGGTGCTATGACCATTGCTGCAGCCTGTGCTGTGGTCGTACTGTGGATCCGCTCAAACCGTCAGGACGAAAAATCCAGCAGCGGAGCATCGGAAACCTTGAGCCTTTCAAATCCCTTTTCCCTTGGTCCTGCCATTAAATTCGCCCTCTTTTTTGTGGGTATTCTCTTTGTGGCAAAGTTTGCCAAAATGTATCTGGGTGATAAAGGACTCTACCTTGCCTCTCTGGTCAGTGGTCTTGCTGATGTCGATGCGATTACCCTGTCGATCACCGAGCAGACAAAAGCGGCTGAGTTAACCCATGCGGTGGGTGCCATGGGTATTACCATCGCTGTCATCTCCAATAGTGTAGTGAAAAGCTGTATTGCCATCTATTCGGGAGGCTGGAAGTTCGGTATGGTGGTCAGTGTTATTTTACTGGGTGCAACGGGAATTGGTATGGGTGTATTGGCAGTCATGTAGCAGAGAACGGCAGGAACTGTTCATGTCAGGATGGCAGGTGGATCAGTCTTCTTCTTTCCTCTTCAAGGTGACTATGGGACCTTTTTCAGCAACGAGATCGTATGATCGAAAGATGGTCTCCCGCAGGGCTAAAAAATCATTTTGACTATGGACAAGAATATACCTGGACCCTTCCATCTTTTCATCCAGTTGGTTGATTCCTAGCTTGTCCAGAAAGTCTTCATCCTTCTTGTCAAATTCATGCATGTACAGCTTGAGCGCGGGTTTGCCGTCAATTTTGATTCTTCCTGCTGTCATAAACATTTTTTCACCTTGTATACCTGAAGGGACGTTCCTCTTGTGTACATATTTATTCCCCTGGGTTTGTTTCCTTTGCTCAGGGATAATAAGCTCAAACGGCTATTATTCGGCCGTTATAGGGCGTCAGGTTGTTCTTGCTTTGTGACATGGCAAGCTACCTGGATCGTAGTAATGCTGACTGTAACTTTACCTGGATGATTTGTAAACAGCAAATAAGAAGTGAAAATTTCTTTGTTGCTCATATGGTCTGCATGGTAAATATTTAGGATTGCTTAACTTTTTTTATTGTAAAAAATATCTGTAAAAAAATCGCTTTGTTATCTGAATCAATCGCTCGGATGCTTTTCTCACATAGTATATTACAAGGATATTTGTTGATAATCATTTGCAATTAAGCTATTTTAATAACCTTTTGAGAGGGATTTTCAGGTTTATGTGGCATTTTAGAGATACAAGATAACTTGGTGAAAAATAGATTTTTACTGACCCGCTTATTTATTCAGGGAAGAAAAGGATTATGGCTGATGAAGTGATTAAGATTGGTGGACGGTTGCAAACAAGGATGCTTGATGAGGTTAAAAAGCTCCTTCCTGAAGGGAATCTCAACCTGTGTCTCACCTGTGGGCTTTGCTCCTCTGGCTGCCCTGCAACAGGGCTTGAAGGGATGGATCCGAGAAAATTTCTTCGCATGCTCGTCCTTGGTATGGACGAGGAAGTGCTCAAGTCAGATTGGCCCTGGATGTGTACCATGTGCCAGCGCTGTGTTTATGTCTGTCCCATGAAGATTGATATCCCGCAGATGATTTTTAACCTGCGGTCGGCACGGCCACGGGATGAGCGGCCGCGTGGTATTCGTGGCTCTTGTGATGTCGCTGTAAATTCAGAAAGCTGTAGTTCCATGGGAACGCCTACCGAAGATTTTATTTTTGTTGTCAACGATGTGCTTGAAGAGTACCGGGAGGCACAGCCTGAGTTTAAGGACATGCAGGCTCCTATTGATAAGGTAGGCGCTGAGTTTTTCCTCAACCAGAACTCCAGAGAGCCTATGACCGAGCCAGATGAAATGGTTCCTCTCTGGAAGATTCTCCATCTTGCCGGGGTTGACTGGACCTATGGTTCCAAGGCATGGGCTGCCGAGAATTACTGTCTCTTCCTGGCTGATGACAAAAGCTGGGAAAAACTTGTGACAGCCAAGGCAAAAATGGCCGAGGAGCTGCAATGCAAGACATATATGAATACGGAGTGAGGCCATGTAACATTCGCGGTCCGGGCCGGACTGCAAAAATTCAATATTGCTCACAGTTTTCAAACGAAAAACATCTACGAGTATTATGCTGAGTGGATCCGCGAAGGCCGTCTCAAGCCAAGTTCTGACTGGAACAAGGATCTGAAGATCAAGTTCACTGTTCAGGACCCCTGTCAGATCGTGCGAAAGAGCTATGGTGATAAAATTGCCAACGACTTTCGCTATGCCATTGCCCAGTGTGTGGGTGAGGAAAATATTGCCGAGATGTATCCCAACAAGTCTAACAATTACTGCTGCGGCGGCGGTGGTGGTTTTCTGCAATCAGGCTTCAAGGAACAACGCCTTGAGTATGGAAAATTGAAGGATCAGCAGATAAAGGACAGCGGGGCGACTTACTGTATCGCTGGCTGTCATAACTGTCATGCCCAGATCCATGAACTTTCCCACACGTATGGCGGCAATTACGAGGTGGTTCATTTTTGGACCATATTGGCACTGGCTTTGGGCATCCTTGGCCCCAATGAGCGTACCTATCTGGGCGACGATTTGAAAGATGTCAATGTTTTCCATCCTGAAACAGCGTTGTTCTAAGCTATTCAGAGAGAAAAGGAGCGTTATTAATAAGTAGTGCAGGCTGTATACATAGTAAAACAACAGATTGATCTTTCTGTTCAACGAGTATACGGGGATAGATACTTGATGACGTTGAGAATGCCAGATACCTTGCTGGCAAGCCTGCTTGAAATATCAAAGATATTTGACTTGTACGGACTGGGATACAGATATTGATGTGGAAATTAAAAATCTTCCTGTCTCTTTGGCTGAGAATGTCTGATTTCCTTATGGTTCTACAATACCAATACTATTTTTGAGAATCGGAGAAATTTGATGAATTCAAAAAGTTTTACCAATTTACGGGGCTCGGTTATGGTGGTGGGTGCCGGGATTGCCGGCATACAGACAGCTCTTGATCTTGCTGATTCAGGATTTTATGTGTACCTGGTTGAGAAATCTCCAGCGATTGGAGGTGTTATGGCTCAACTGGATAAAACCTTCCCCACCAATGACTGTGCGATATGAATTATTTCACCGAAACTGGTCGAGGTCGGCCGGCACCTGAATATCGAACTGAAAACACTCTGCGAAGTACAGGCGGTTAATGGAGAGGTTGGTGATTTTGAGGTAGAATTGATCCAGCATCCACGTTACGTGGATATGGACAAGTGCATCGCTTGTGGAGAGTGTGCGGCTAAGTGTCCCAAGAGAGTTGCAGATGACTACGATGCTGGCCTGGCTAAACGGAAGGCTATCTATGTTGAGTACGCTCAGGCGGTTCCACTGAAATATGCTATAGATGCTGATAATTGCATATATTTTCAGAAAAATGGCAAATGTGGGACGTGTAAGAAGGTTTGTCCCTCCGATGCAGTGGATTATGATCAGCAGGAAGAGCGGGAAACGATCAGGGTGGGGTCGGTGGTTGTTGCTCCCGGTTTCAAGGCATTTGATCCATCCGATTCCGATACCTATCAATATGCAAATTATGCCAATGTAATCACCTCTGTTGAGATGGAGAGGATTCTCAGTGCAACTGGCCCATATCAAGGGCATCTCGTCAGACCTTCTGATAAGAAAGCTCCCAAAAAGATTGCCTGGCTGCAATGCATCGGTTCCCGAGACAATAATACCTGTGATAATGGTTACTGTTCTTCTGTTTGCTGCATGTACGCGGTGAAAGAAGCGGTGATAGCCAAGGAACATGCCACAGAGGAGCTGGATACAGCCATCTTTTTTATGGATATGCGTACCTTTGGCAAGGAGTTTGAGAATTACTATGACCGTGCCAGGGATGAAAAAGGTGTACGCTTTGTCCGCAGCCGTATTCATTCGATCGTTGAGGACAAGGAGACCAAAGAGTTACAGGTTCGTTATGTGGATGACGCAGGTGGTATCATCGAAGAAACCTTTGATATGGTTGTCCTCTCTGTGGGGATGGAAACACCTGAAGAACTGGTGGAACTCGCCGGGGTTCTTGATATTGAACTCAACAAAGACGGCTTTGCCAAAACCTCGGCCTTCAGCCCTGTCAAGACAACCCGTGAGGGGATTTATGTCTGTGGTGCCTTCCAGGAACCAAAGGATATTCCATATTCTGTAATGGAAGCCAGCGCTGCAGCATGTTGGGCGCAGACCGATCTGGCCAGAGCCAGGGGATCTTTGACTAAAGAGAGGACGTATCCTGACCAGAAAGACGTCGGGGATGAGGATGTCAAAGTCGGGGTCTTTGTCTGTAACTGTGGTACCAATATTGGTGGTTATGTGGATGTTCCCGGGGTGGCCGAAATGGCAAAAACTCTTCCCGGTGTAACCTATGTTGAGGAAAACCTCTTTACCTGTAGCCAGGACAGCCAGGATAGGATTAAAGAGATCATCAGGAAGGAAGGTCTCAATCGTGTTGTGGTTGCCGCCTGTTCGCCAAAAACCCATGAGGAACTCTTTCAGGAGACCTTACAGGATGCTGGCTTGAACAAATATCTCTTTGAGATGGCTAATATCAGGAATCAATGTTCCTGGGTGCACTCCGATGATAAGGAAAAGGCGACCGCGAAGGCCAAAGATCTGGTGCGTATGTCTGTTGCCAGGAGCTGTATGATCAATTCTCTTGAGCAGCCCACCGTCTCTGTTGACAGCAAAGCCCTTGTTGTCGGGGGCGGTATTGCCGGTATGAACGCAGCCCTGGGGCTTGCGGATCAGGGCTTTCCTGTTTATCTGCTTGAAATGGACAAAGAGCTTGGTGGAAACGCCAGGGTGCTGCGTGCCACCTGGCAGGGCGAGTCTATTCCCGAGCAGCTTGAGCAGATGATTGACCGGGTAACGAGTCACGAGCTGATAGACGTTTACACCGAGGCCACCATCAACGAGAGCAAAGGCGTTGTTGGAAACTTTAGGACCACCGTTACCAGCAATGGCAATCAAAAAGAGCTTGAGCATGGTGCGGTTGTCATCGCTACAGGAGCCGCCGAATATACCCCGACAGAATATCTTTTCGGCGAGGATGACAGGGTGATGACGCATCTTGCTATGGATAAGGCCATTGGTGAGCATGATCCGCGTATTATGACGGCCGGATCTGTGGTATTTATCCAGTGTGTTGGCTCTCGTGAAGAAGATCGCCCATATTGTTCGAAGGTGTGTTGTACCCACTCAATACGAGCAGCCATCGGCTTTAAAGAGCGTAATCCTGAAACGAATGTCGTTATTCTTTACCGGGATATTCGTACCTACGGACAGCGCGAACGCCTCTACCAGAAGGCAAGAGAACTGGGTGTTATTTTTGTCCACTACGATAAAAATGAGAAACCCGTTGTACGAAAGGAAGATGGAGAGCTCTGGGTCAGGGTGAAAGATCATATCATGCTTATGGATATTGATATCCACACGGACCTGTTGGTGCTCGCTTCAGCCATTGTTCCAAGGGAAAACGAAGGTATTACCCAGATGTTCAAGCTCTCCTGTTCCGCGGATAATTTCTTTAATGAGGCACATGCCAAACTGCGTCCTGTTGAGTTTGCGGCGGAGGGATTTTTCCTTGCAGGAATGGCGCATTATCCGAAGCCTGTAGAGGAAGCCATTGTTCAGGCAGCAGCTGCTGCATCACGCGCTGCTGTAACACTTTCTCAGAATAAGCTGGTCAAGAGTGCCATCGTTGCCAGTATCGATGAGGAGACCTGTGTCGGCTGCATGGGGTGTATGAATGTCTGCCCGTACGAGGCAATTATTTTCAATAGAGAAAAAGATGTCTGTGAAGTACAGGATATTTTATGTAAGGGCTGTGGTAACTGTGCCTCAACCTGTCCGTCACATTCAGCTCTTTTGCAGGGCTATAAGCCTGAACAGTTATTAACGCAGATACGCGCTATTTGATAAACAACGAGTAAGGATAGTAGAATGAGTAACGACAATTTTGAGCCCAAGATCGTCTGTTTTTTGTGTACCTGGTGAGCATATGCTGCTGCTGACCTGGCTGGGGTCAGTCGTTTACAATATCCGGCGAATGTTCGTACCGTCCGGGTAATGTGCAGCGGTTCCGTATCACCGCATCATATTCTTCTGGCATTTCAGAAGGGAGTGGATGGTGTCTTTGTAGGTGGCTGACACCTGGGTGATTGCAATTACCAGTATGGTAATTATTCTGCAAAAAAGCGGGTGACCGTTCTTAGAGAAATGCTCAAATTCAGTGGGATTGAGGAAGAACGCCTCAGGACTGGCTGGGTGTCTTCTGCTGAAGCGCCAGAGCTTGTCGAGGAGTTTATCGCTTTCATTGTAAAGCTGCGTGAGCTTGGTCCTTCCCCTTTGAAAAAAGATTACAGGAAGGAGCTGGTTTAGACCGCTTTGGTTGGAGTAACTATGATTAATGTGATTAAATCCAGGGTAACGGAACTGCTCGAGTCTGGCGAGATTAAAGGGTTTCTTGGACTGGCCATACAAAATGGTCATGTGGCACCCCATCTGTTTCAGAAGCGTGACAGCCTCGATGATATGACACTGGGTGATACCGATAAGCCGGGCGATGCCCGTTATCCGCTTACCAAATATCTGCAAAACATTGCCAAGGCATATCCGCAGCATACATTCGGGGTACTGGTGAGGGGCTGTGATGAGCGGAGTTTGAACACCCTCTACACCTGGAATCAGCTCAAGAAAAGTAAGGTGGTGCCTGTTGGTATTGGTTGTCCTCAGCAGCTTGCCGATGCGTGTGAATGTAAGGAGCCGTTTCCTAAAAATATGATCGCCGGCGTAAAGTCGGAAGGCCGTGAATCAGCCTGTGTTACAGAGGTGGAATCTCTGATGCTTGAGGATAAATTCAGCTACTGGATGAGCGAGTTTGTTAAATGCATTAAATGCTACGGTTGTAGTAATATCTGTCCCATGTGTTTCTGTAAGGATTGCAGCCTCAAATGTGATGATCTGGTGAAACGGGGAGAGATTCCACCGGAAATTCCGGTGTTTCATCATACCAGGGCTATGCATATGGTTGGGCGTTGTATTGACTGTGGATTATGTGAAGAGGCCTGTCCTTCTCATATTCCCTTACGGACTCTGTACAAGAAGGTTAACTCCATCATGTCGGAACAGTTTGATTTCCAGACCGGCCTGAAACCGGGTATGAGATCGCCTCTGAATAAGTTAGAGCCGTTGGACGGTAAAGAAGGGTAGGGGGGAGTATGGATTACAAGACAGTATTGACAACCTGTACTTACTGTGGCTGTGGCTGCAATTTTTTTCTGGAGGTGCTTGATGGGGAACCCATCGGAACCATTCCGTGCAAGACCAGCCCGGTAAATGAGGGAAAACTGTGCATCAAGGGATGGAATGCCCACGAATTTATTCGGAATGATGGCAGGCTAACTGCTCCCTTAATTCGTAAGAATGGCGAGCTTGTAGAGACCACCTGGGATGAGGCTCTTGAGTTTGCCGCTGCAAGGTTAAGGTCGATCAAAGAGAAGCATGGCCCTGACGCCATTGGTTTTCTCACTTCTGCGAGGATAACCAACGAGGAGAATTATCTTCTCCAGAAATTTGCCCGTGCGGCGGTGGGAACAAACAACATTGACCACTGTGCCAGGCTCTGACATTCCTCAACTGTGGCAGGTCTTGCCGCATCTTTTGGCAGTGGAGCGATGACTAATTCCATTGCAGAGTTTGAGGATAGTGATTGTATTTTTATTATCGGCTCCAATACCTCGGTTTCCCATCCGCTGATCGCTACCCGAATATTCAAGGCAAAGAAAAAAGGTGCTAAAATTATTGTTGCTGATCCACGCCGGATTCATATCTCTGAAATCGCTGATATCCATGTACGACAGAAGAACGGCACTGATGTTGCTCTTTTGAACGGGATTATGCATGTCATTCTTAAAAATGGCTGGCAGGATCAAGCCTTTATCGATGAACATACCCAGTCGTTTGAAGAGTTTAAAAAGGTAATTGAAGAGTATACACCGGAAAAGGCTTCTGCTCTGTGCGGGGTATCTGCTGAGGATATCTGTACAATCGCTGAATACTACGGTTGTGCCGAAAAGGGATCCCTGGCCTACTGCATGGGTATCACTCAGCATACCAGCGGGGTGGATAATGTAAGAAGCCTTGCCAATCTGGCGATGCTAACCGGAAACCTGGGCAAGGAAAGCTGCGGGGTTAATCCGCTGCGTGGTCAGAATAATGTGCAGGGTTCCTGCGACATGGGTGGTCTCCCCAACGTCTTTACCGCCTATCAGCCGGTATTCATGCAGGCGGTAGCAGATAAGTTTGCCCAGGCATGGGGTGTAGAATCGCTTTCGACAAATGTTGGCCTTACTGTTCCATATATGCTTAAAGGTATTGAAGATGATACTGTCAAAGCCATGTATGTGGTGGGTGAAAATCCGGTTGTCAGTGATCCGGATGTCAATCATGTTAGAAAAGCTTTTGAGAAGGTCGAGTTTATGGTGGTGCAGGATATTTTCCGTACCGAGACGGCAGAGCTGGCGGACGTGGTTCTGCCCGGTGTCTGCTTTGCGGAAAAGGATGGCACCTTCGCCAATACCGAACGTCGTGTTTCCAGGGTAAGAAAGGCGGTTGAGCCACGAGGTGATGTCAAGCAGGACTGGCAGATCATCCAGGAGGTCTCCAGCCGTTTTGGCTATGCCATGCAGTACGATGACCCGGAACAGATTTTTGACGAAATGACAAAATTGACTCCGTCCTATGCGGGCATGACTTACCAGAGACTGGAAGGAGAAGGGCTGCAATGGCCATGTCCAACCCCGGATCATCCGGGTACAAAGATCCTTCATACCCACAGAATTGCCAGGGGGAAAGGGCAGTTTAAAGCAACTGAATATCAGCAGCCTGCCGAAGTTGTGGACGATGATTTTCCTTTCTGGTTGTCAACTGGTCGGGTATTTGCCCACTATCATACAGGAACCATGACCCGTAATTCACCATCACTTGATCAAGAAATGGCCGAAGGTTTTCTTGAACTCAACGAAGATGATGCAACTGAGCTTTCTGTGAAACATGGAGATATGGTGAGAATCTTTTCAAGAAGGGGTGAGGTTGAGGCTAAGGCTCATGTGACCAGGAGGGTGGCAAAGGGCTCTGTGTTCATGCCCTTTCATTTTGTTGAAAGTTGTGCCAATGTGCTGACAAATACAGCGCATGATCCCATTTGCAAGATTCCTGAACTCAAGGTTTGTACGGTTAATGTGGAGAAGGTAGACTGATCCGAATTTCTTATGAACATGAAAAAAAGGGGAACTCTCATCATTGAGGATTCCCTTTTTATCATTTTGCTGGCCGTGGGTACTCAACCACCCCAGGGCATGTTGGTATACTCTTCAAACACCTTGTCATGGAGATCTTTAAAATAGGCCTCATGGCCCCGCTCCCATCTTGCCAGCTGTTCAAAGGCCTTTTTTGCAGTACCTTCAGAGTTTGTAGCTGCCTTTTCATAAAACTCGGATAGATCACTTTCAATAAGATAGGCGGTGCGCAACACTGCAACATCAGGAATCATTGACTCAACAAGAGTCTGATCCAACTGCTCCTCCTGAGCTTTATCCTCAAACCAGCCTTCAGCTTCGAGCAGTGCCTCTGTTTCCCCGGTCTTGTCACCTTCAGCTTTCATCAATTTTTTCAGGTATTCAATATGTTTTAATTCCTCATTGGCAAGCTTTTGGAACACCTGGGCTGCAGCCGCATGGCCAGCCTTTTCGGCATTACTTTTGAAAAATTGATACCCTTCTTTTTCCCGTTGCAGGGCATATTCAAAAATCTTTTGTAAGTTCATGGGTTTCTCCTAATTGCATCATGGTTAAGAGTGCTGGATAACAACAAAAGCACAGGTACAACCTATCGTATTTTTTCAGAGATATCTATTCTTTTCTTTTTACTCATAATTCTGTTTTCCCTGCGGAAAATATGCACTGAACGAGGTCGCAAGTAATAATGATAGCTGAAAGAGATTTGATAAAGGCTTTGCTATCTTCTCCTCATGAATGTTTTCGCATTTCGGATGCAGAGATGTGATTTATACTTTCTTGTATGGAAACTCAGGGTCATTCAGCAATCTATATAACCGTTGTTTCTTGGTGGTTTTTTCCTGATGAAAGTCAAAGAGGGTTTCAATGACCTGAATAACTTCTGTTTCGGTTATATCTTTTTTTATTCTGATACCAGCTCGAGGTGCAACACCATCCTTGCCGCCAGCATACACATTGAGACCCGTTCCCGTTGCTTCTATGGCGATGTCGGTGGATCTGGTGCCTGAACACCCGAGGGTACATGCGCCAATTGCTATTTTCAGCTTCTCCTTAATCCCGGAACGGCCGGCAAAGTGACTCATGATTTTTTCACTGAGTCTGGCTGTATCAATTTTTGCCATTTTGCAATGAGGGGTACCGACACAGACGCGAGGCAACGGAAATAACCCCTTTGCCTTGAAAGTGATGCCATACGGTACAATTCTTGCCTTTATTGACTCAACGGCATGCTCTGGGACATTGTTGAGTCTGAGGTTTTGCTGAGTAGTCAGATATATTTCCAGGTTGTATTCTTCTGCTACCTTACAAACTTCTTTCATCACATCCAGTGAAACCCTTCCTGCAGGGCTTCGCATCACAAGACTTACAGTTTTTATTTGTTCTGACATGCTATTCTAATTCGATATCTTTTTTTATTTTTATATAAAGTGAATCAACCCCAATACTAGCAAAGCATTTATCTTATTGTCCATGAAATTTGAAATATTTTGGGTGCCGGAGGGCTGCGAAAGACAAACTATATCTATGATTTTGATAGATCAGACTATAATTTGGGTTGACGGATGCCGGTAAATCGAAGTTTTCATAAGTTGACATTCAGCTTGAGAGAAATATAGTACCCTTAGTTAATAATTATTACCATCTGTAAGGTGAGAATTATATTCGTTTCAAAGAAATAAACCAAGACTATTCTACAAAAGTAAAAGGAGTTCCACAATGGCACCCATGGTAACCTCAGAAGCACCCGACTTTACAGCAACAGCAGTACTCCCGGATAATAGTTTCAAGGATGATTTTAAACTTTCCGACTTTAGAGGAAAATATGTCCTGCTGTTTTTCTATCCTCTTGATTTTACATTTGTTTGCCCTTCAGAAATTCTGGCCTTTGGTAAGGCTGTGGAAGAGCTGGAAAAGGCCAACTGCCAGCTTATCGGTGTGTCCGTAGATTCCGCATTCACTCATCTGGCATGGAAAAATACCCCTGTGAATGAAGGTGGTATTGGTAACATCCAGTATCCACTGGTAGCCGATCTAAACAAATCAATTTCCAGGGATTACGGTGTCCTTCTGGATGGTGGTGTTGCCCTCAGGGGCCTCTATCTCATTGATAAGGAGGGGATTATTCGCCACCAGGTGGTCAACGACCTTCCCCTTGGCAGAAGCGTAAACGAGGCACTTCGTGTCCTCTATGCCCTTCAGTTTACCGAAGAGCACGGCGAAGTCTGCCCGGCCAACTGGCAGAAGGGTGAAGAAGCAATGAAGCCGACTGCTGAAGGTGTTGCAGATTATCTTTCCAAGCACGCGTAACAATTCATAATAGAGTAAGAGGGGGCTGTATTTCAGGCCTCTCTTACTTCCTGTCTCCCTATCCTTCTTTTTTCAACCCCTCGCATGGGGTAGATTTCTCTTAGAGTTGTCTGCTGTTTGCTTTCAGCCAGCCTCATTTGTTGTTTTGCTTTTCCTGGACTTTTTTAAATAACGTCGCATACAGCACTCTTTCATCTTTCTGTTTAGAAACAGATGATCTGAGACATAAAAGCTTTTTTTCTCAACCAGAACCAGTTTTTTTAGTGATCTCTCCAGCTTCATAATGTATTGAGTACTTGATTATTAAAAGGAACGTATTATGGCCAGAAGATCATTCAGGCAGCAGCTTATCGTTATTTTCATCGTTCGCCTTCTGCTCAATACAGGACGGCGGTTCATGTATCCCTTCGCGCCGGCTTTGAGTCGGGAGCTTGCTGTACCTCTTACAGCAGTGACCTCTATAATTGCCACCAGCCAGTTTGTCTCTTTACTTGGCCTGTTCAGCGGCCCCCTGGCAGATCGTATTGGCAATAGAATTATTATGCGGGCAGGGCTTCTGGCGCTTGCCATTGGTATGCTGCTCTGTGGGCTGGTTCCTGAATATTGGTTTGTCTTTGTGGGACTGGTTTTGGCCAGTCTGGGAAAGACAATATTTGATCCGGCAATTCAATCCTTTATTGGCCAGCATGTACCCTATGCGAGGCGCAGCAGGGCTGTAGGCTTTATTGAAACTGCCTGGGCCGGTTCCACCTTGATGAGTATTCCAGCCCTGGGGTTACTTGTTGAACATCTTGGACTGCGGGTGTCTTTCTTCATCCTGGCAATCCTTGCAGCAGGCGGCTGGTTCCTTATTGCCTGGGCCTTGCCAGGAGATGTGCAGAAAACTGGTGGACAACAAAAGGAGAGGGGCATCCTGTTCCGTATCTTTGCCCTTTTTAAACATCGCGCCGCGGCCGGCATGATGCTGTTTGGTTTCTGGATCTCCCTGGCAAACGATGCTCTTTTTGTGATCTATGGTGTCTGGTTTGAAAATGCCTTTGCTGTATCACTTGTTACCCTCGGTTTCAGTACCATTGCTATAGGAAGTGCTGAGCTGCTGGGGGAATTGAGTACTGCCTTTTTTTCTGACAGGGTTGGACCTAAAAAGATGATCAGCAGCTGTATGGTTATACTGATTGCGGCGTTTATATTGCTTCCGGTTATCGGGAAATCATTGTTTTTGGCCATGGCGGGAATGTTTGTTACCTTCTTCTTTTGTGAAATAATAATCGTCACAAGTTTTTCATTGAGTTCAGAGTTAATGATTCATTCACGGGCGACAATGTTGGCAGGGTATTATGCAATCATGGGTATTGGCAGGGTTGTCGGCGTTTTTTTTGCTGGAATTGCATGGAAAACAGGAGGTATCGCGGCAGTAACTATCAGCTGTGCTTTGTGTACTTTATTAGGATTGATTGCACTTTGCGTGGGGTTATATGGATGGCAGCCGGAGAAAGAATGAGAGGCCAGCTGACAACCTTGTAAGGGAAAATGGTAGTAAGCTGACTTTTTGCCGCGAATGGTGATCATATCTTGAAAAATATCTATTGGGGAAAAAAGGAAAAGGAGAAACGATGTTTTTTGAAATAGCACTTATGTATATGATCGTTGGCTTAATTGCTGGAGTCCTTGCCGGATTGCTGGGGGTGGGGGGAGGTCTGGTGATAGTACCCATGCTGGTGTTCTGTTTTACAAAACAGGAGATACATCCTGAGATAATAATGCATTTGGCTCTGGGAACTTCGCTGGCCAGTATTATATTCACTTCAATTTCAAGTTTTATGGCGCATCACCGACGTGGAGCTGTGGTGTGGAGCATTGTTAAGAGGATCGTTCCTGGGATACTTTTGGGCACGTTTTCAGGTACCATTATTGCTTCCAGATTGTCAACCGGCTTTTTGAAAGCATTCTTCTGTATCTTTCTCTACATTGTGGCTACCCAGATGCTTGTAAATAAAAAGCCAAAGGCTTCCAGAGAGCTGCCCGGGAAATTGGGCATGTCCGGTGTTGGCGCCCTTATAGGCATTGTCTCGAGTCTTGTGGGTATTGGCGGTGGAACCTTGTCTGTTCCGTTTATGCTCTGGTGTAATGTGGCCACGCATCGTGCCATAGGAACGTCAGCGGCAATCGGCTTTCCCATCGCTATTGCCGGGGCATTTGGCTATAGTATCAATAACCTTCATAGTGTAAATCTGCCTTCATACAGCCTTGGTTATGTCTATTTCCCGGCTCTGATCTTTATTGTTGCCTTTAGCGTCCTGACAGCTCCGTTGGGTGCCAGGCTGGCACATGCTCTTCCTGTCGGTAAACTGAAACGGATTTTTGCTTTCTTTCTTTATGTCGTTGCCACGAAAATGGTCTGGAGTCTGATTGGCTGATAGTATTTTCCGATTTGGTATATCGGTTACGATTTTCTGAAATGCCAAGAAGAAATTTCTTGTGGAGAATGTAACGGAGATTGCTGTAAAAAGGCTTACTATGTCTGAAAAATGTTGACTGGCGGTTGCTGCAGCCCGACTGGCCGTGCCACTCAGCCGGCTGCTCTTCCAAAAAACAGGGTAATAGGTTTTTGTTTTCAGCAAAAATAACCGTTTTCCTGTGCATTAGCTGTTGTCAATAAATTTAGGTTGATCTAATCCCAATTTGTATTACATTGCCAGTCCAGTGCTTTTTTTACTCTCGTAAATAAGAGGGTGGACGGGAAATAATAGATACAATGGATAAAGATGAAAGCATCACAAATAATTAGATCACTTGAAACGCTCATTCTTTCCAAACAACCGACGTTTATCTGGGGGCCACCGGGGATTGGAAAAAGCCAGATAGTGCAGCAAAAAGGGGCGCAGATGGGGCTTGAGATTCTTGATGTCCGTGCAGTACTGCTTGATCCGGTTGATCTGAGAGGGATACCGCATATCACCGACGACGGGCTTTCAAAATGGTGTGCACCTTCATTTTTACCGCAGGAAGGGGAAGGAATTCTTTTTCTCGATGAACTTAATGCTGCTCCTCCTCTGGTTCAGGCGGCCTGCTACCAACTCATTCTCGATCGAAAGATTGGAGAATACCATCTTCCCGAGGGGTGGGCGATTATTGCAGCTGGTAACAGGGAAAAAGACAGGGCTGTAACTCACCGGATGCCATCTGCGCTTGCTAACAGATTCGTTCATATAGATTTTACTGTTGATATTGAGGAGTGGCTGGTCTGGGCGGAAAAACAGAATATAGCCCGGGAAATAATCGATTTTATTAAATTTCGTCCCGGACTTCTTCACGATTTTAATCCGGAAAAAAATAACCGTGCTTTTCCCTCTCCCAGATCGTGGGAGTTTGCCTCGCAGCTGGTCTTAAGTGGTCTTGCAGGTGATGTGCTCCACGAGCTACTTGAGGGAACTATTGGTAAGGCTGCTGCTACAGAATTTACCGGTTTCCTGAAAATATTTAACCAGCTTCCACGGGTTGAGGATATTCTTGACAAACCGATGGCGGTCAAGCTGCCCACTGATCCTGCGGTGCTTTTTGCAACCTGTGAAATGGTAGGAAAACTGGTGAAGATGGATTCTGCTGAAAATATGTTTCTGTTTGCAGAAAGGCTGCCGGAAGAGTTTGGAGTTTTACTGGTACGGGAAGCTGTGCGTAATTGTAATCAGATTTCGGAAATGAATACCTTTTCTAAATGGGCTGCCAGTAATGCTGAGCTGCTAGTATAATAAATCGCTGTAATTCGATGGTTCAGGATACCAGAGCATACAACAAGATCAGAAAGGCAAGAACCTCACTTGTTCTCAAACATCCTTTTTTTGCCTCACTTGCCTTACGCCTCAAGGTGGTCGAAGATTATTCATGCCAGACTGCATGGACCGATGGTACCCAGTTTGGCTATAATCCGCATTATGTGAATATACTTTCTGATAAGAAACTGGAAGGGATGGCCGCTCATATCGTAATGCATCCGGCCTGCAATCATCATAAACGACGGAACGGACGCAATAAGAAGACCTGGAATGAGGCCTGTGACTATGTGATCAACGGCATTCTGCTGGATGCCGGATTCACACTGCCGGATGGGTTTCTTTACCGGGAAGAGTACTGTGAACGAAGTGCAGAGCATGTCTATGATATTCTTGATGGGCTGGAGGAGAATACGCAAATTGATGATGCGGAAAATCCTGAAGAGCTGGAGCAGGAGGAGCAGGAAAATCAAGAGACCGCGGAGGAGCCGGACCGTGATGGCAGTGAGCAGGGTGAAAACGAAAACCCTGAAGAAAGTGACAGTGAAAATGGTGATCCCGGCAAAGCTGGTGAGGTACGGGATGGCCAGGGTAGCTTTGGTACAGCAGAAGGAGGGAAGGAGGAGACTGACTGGGATGACGCTGTAATCCAGGCCGCCATCAATGCCAAAGGAATAGGCCAGCTTCCCTCGGCACTTGAGCGTATGCTCGAGCGGCATATTGAGCCGGAACTGGACTGGAAGGAACTGCTTGCCCGCTTTGTCGCCCGAAATGCACGTTCAGATTATAGCTGGATTACCCCGAACAAACGCTATATTCATCAAAATCTATATCTCCCTTCTCTCAGGAACTGTGAACTGGATCATG
>PDWJ01001869.1_pt1 | contig 24148 bp, 25 predicted proteins | sample 1430881 | NCBI WGS metagenome assembly PDWJ01 (sample SAMN01162460, study PRJNA174530) | Oral metagenome, whole genome shotgun sequencing project. | biome: Marine environment; feature: Marine mammal; material: Swab sample of the gingival sulcus; isolation source: swab sample of gingival sulcus...
GCGGGTTGGGCATGAACTGATCCTCCTGAACAGGATGAATCAGAAATCAGACCAAATGTGAACCCCGCGCGATTCAACGTAAGATGGAAGCGCTTTAGCGGCCATGACGCCGGGAAACGGGTCAAAGGACGCAAGCGCCATATCGCCACCGACACGCTTGGATTGCTGGTCGGCCTTGTGGTGCGCAGCGCCGGGATACAGGACCGCCCCTCTCGGCAGCATGGCACTGCCATGCGCCTGCCGGGCAGTGGACGGAGCGCCCGACGTCCTGAAACGTGTCGCCGCGCGATATCCAACGCTGCGCCATATCTTCGCCGATGGTGGTTATGCCGGACCCAGATTGCGCGCGGCCCTGAAGGAGATCGGGCACTGGACCATCCAGATCGTCAAGCGCTCAGACACCGCCAAAGGGTTCGAGGTGTTTTCCTTGCGTCATGAACAGGACCGCCAGGTAGTTGAGGCGGGTCGCATAGGTCGGATGCGTCTCGCCCAGGGTCTGCCGGGTGATCTCCATCACCTGCCGGGAAAGCGGCTCGGCCTCGTCATGGCGGCCCGTGACTCTCGGCAGCGCGGCCAGGTTGCTTAGGCGGGTCGCCTGGTCGCGCAGCTTTTCGTTGATCCTGTCGGCGCGGGTGATCGTCCCGGTCGGAAGGCGGCGACGCTGCCCGGCGGCGGGTCGTTCGCCAAGACTGAAGTGCCGATCGGTTCCGGGAAGCCCTTTTGGACAAAGGGCCCCGCATCCCGCATGCGAGAATTGGTGGAATGCAGATGGCGGCCAATCGAGGGAACGGGTGCAAACGACGGATGTGTCATGCCCCGGACCCCTTCGGGGCCCGGAAGCTCAACCGGAGGCGTTGCCCCCGGACCCCGAAGGGGCCCGGAAACTCACCGGGGGCTCTGCCCCCGGACCCCCGGAGTATTCCCCCCAGGAAACGGGGCGGGTGCGTTTTTCGAGCGGAATTAGAGGGTGAAATCCGTGCGTTCGGCGCCGGAGAGCCGTTGCAGCGCGGCCGGCGCGATGGCGAAGACATGGCGCGGGGTGCCGGCGGCGGCCCGGACCAGTTCGAAATCGACCAATCGCGGGTCGATCCGGCTGCGCAGCGGCGAGAGGTGACCGACCGGGGCGACACCGCCGGTGGCAAAAGCCGGTCTCGGCCCGGATCAGTGCCGCATCGGCCTTGCCGAGCGGCTCGCCGGCGAGGGCCGGGTCGACCCGGTTGCCGCCGGCGGTCAGGAACAGCACCACATGGCCGTCGGCCTCGCCGCGGAAGACGATCGACCTGGCGATCTGGTCGGGCGCGCAGCCGGCGGCGGTTGCGGCCTCGGCGGCGGTCCGGGTGGACCCCGGCATTTCGACAATGGCGGTGTCGAGCCCGGCCGCTTCAAGGGTGCGGCGGACGCGGGCGAGAGATCTGGACATGGGCGCTCCTGTTGCTGGGCTGCGGTGGCCGGTGAGGGCCGGGGATGGGCGGTGCAGGACGGTGAGGGATGGTGAAAGGCGGTTGACCGCATTGTTTCGGGCAGGGCGATTCTGCGCAATGGCCGGGCGAGGGGGCCGAAGGGAGGGGCCGGATGAGTGGGCCGGGCGAAGGGGGCGGGCGAAGGGGCAGGCGAGGGGGCCGAAGGGAGGGGCAGGCAGATGCGCGACGGTCCGGCTCTCGGCTCCTGGCCGGTTCACCCGCCGCCCCGCTCAACCGCCGACGCGGACGGGCACCCGTGCGGAGGCCAGCAGGAACGCCCCTCCGGCCGCCTCCACCAGATGCTGGCGCCCGCTGAAAACCAGCCGGAACAGCCGCAGCGGTGCCTCGCCTTCGAGCCGCATCACATATTCGCCATCGGCCAGCCTCCAGGCCTCCACCAGCGCCGCCGGCCGGTTCCACAGCGCCCTGGCACGCCAGCCACGCAACAGCACCTGCTGGCGGGCGGCAAGGAGGAAGTCGGGCGCGTTGGCCGCCGGGTCGAGCACCGAAGGGCGTACCTTCAGCACCTCCCGTGCCGCGATGTCGCAATATTCGGTCCGCGCGAGCCGCACCAGCCCGCGGTCGAAGGTGACGATCCGGTCGCCAGCGACGAGGTATTCGACCGGCAATTCACCGTCGCCGGTCAGCACGCCGGTGCCGGCGCCGATGGCATTATGGCAAGGGACAAAGGCCGCGCGAACGGCGCATGCCCTGCCTGTGGAGGTCCGGGACATGAAAACCTGCTCTTCGTTTGCCTCAGTGTTTTGCCACAGGGTAGATGAAGGATTCGTAAACGGCGACGGTCTTTCGCATTGTTTGTGCCGCTTTTCCGCCACATTCCTCTCGCCAGTTCCAGGTGCAACTGGTAAGGGCTGGCCCGGCGCGGGTGTGGCGGAACTGGCAGACGCACCTGGTTTAGGTCCAGGCGCCGCAAGGCGTGGGGGTTCGAATCCCTTCACCCGCACCATGCGCCCTCGCGCGCATGCCGCGCGAATTGCGCACCGGTTTGCGCTCTTCGGCATGCGGGAGCAAAAGGGTGCCGTATCGGTTTGGGCCGACAGGCTTCGGGGCCATTCCGGTCGGATCTGAGGCGGGCGACGCGCTCAGGATCGGCTTGCGCAGGCGTGCGCGGCGCGCGACTGTGGCGGGTTTTCCGGTGTCATCCAGTGCGACGTATCAGGCCTTGTGTATCTGTCCTGGTGCATGTGATCTGGTGTTTCCGGCCCTGAGGCCGGGAGTGGGCCGCAAGGCGATCGGCACCGTCAGGGATGGCGCCGGGGTCAACGGCGTGCGGCCGCCCTTCGCGACTGACCGGCCGCCCCGTTGCTGCGCGCGATGCTCCCCCGATGCCCCCCCGATGCTCCATTGCGCCGCCGGGGCTTTTGCGACATCTTGCCGCCAGGTTCGAGCCCTTCGATCCTTCTCAAACCCACAGGAAATGGCTGCCCGATGACCGACACCCCCGACACCCCGCAAACCAGATACAAGCGCGTCATGCTGAAAATCTCCGGCGAGGCGCTGATGGGCGATCAGGGCTACGGGCTGCATCCGCCCACCGTCGAGCGGATTGCCCGCGAGGTGAAGGCGGTGCGCGATCTCGGGGTCGAGGTCTGCATGGTGATCGGCGGGGGCAACATCTTCCGCGGGCTGGCGGGGTCGGCCCAGGGCATGGAGCGCTCGACCGCCGATTACATGGGCATGCTGGCGACGGTGATGAACGCGCTGGCGATGCAATCGGCCCTCGAAGGGCTCGGGGTGTTCACCCGGGTGATCACCGCGATCCGCATGGACGAGGTGGCCGAACCCTATATCCGCCGCCGCGCCGTGCGCCATCTGGAGAAGAAACGCGTGGTGATCTTCGCCGCCGGCACCGGCAACCCCTATTTCACCACCGATACCGCCGCCACCCTGCGCGCCAGCGAGATGAATTGCGAGGCGATCTTCAAGGGCACCAAGGTGGACGGGGTCTATGACAAGGATCCGGCGAAGTTCGACGACGCGACGCGTTACGAGAGGGTCACCTATGACGAGGCGCTGGCCAAACGTCTCGGGGTGATGGACGCCTCCGCCATCGCGCTGGCGCGCGACAACAAGCTGCCGATCATCGTCTTTGCGCTCGACGAGCCCGGCGGGTTCAGGACGATCCTCGCGGGCGAGGGAACCTATACCACCGTTTCCGGCTAGGCCACCCCTGGGAGCGATGCGGCAGATGCCGCGGGGGGGCGGCCATCGCAGGGCCTGCCGCGCAGTCCCCCCGGCGGTGAGCGGGCGAAAACACGCAAGGCAGCACCAAGGCCCGGCCCCGCCCCATGCCCCATGCGCGCCCCATGCGCGCAATCCCGCCGGGGCGGGAAAGAAATCCGAAATCTGCCCGCAAGGCTATACATTCCTGCCACATTCCCTGTATATCTCTGGCCGGAACCGCAGGTGGAAAGCAGCGGAAAGCAGAAGGGTAGGCCCATGTCCGACCAGGAATTCGAGCTCGATCTCGACGATATCGAACATCGCATGAAGGGCGCGATCAGCGCCTTCAGGGCGGAGCTTCTGACGCTGCGCACCGGCCGCGCTTCGGCCTCGATGGTGGAGCCGATCCAGGTCGAGGCTTACGGGTCCATGACCCCGGTCAACCAGGTCGGGACCGTCAACGTGCCCGAGCCGCGGATGGTCACCATCAACGTCTGGGACAAGTCGCTGGTCCACAAGGTGGAAAAGGCGATCATGGAATCCGGTCTCGGGATCAACCCGCAGACCAACGGCACCATCATCATGCTGCCGATCCCCGAGCTCAACGAGGAGCGCCGCCGCGAGCTGACCAAGGTCGCCGCCGGCTATGCGGAGGGCGCCCGGGTCGCGGTGCGCAATGTGCGCCACCACGGCATGGACCAGGTCAAGCGCCACAAGGAGGGCATGTCGGACGACGACCACAAGTTCTGGCAGGACTCGATCCAGGAGCTGACCGACCAGTATGTCGGCGAGGTCGACAAGGTGCTGGCCGCGAAGCAGGAAGAGATCATGCAGGTCTGAGTGCCGCCCGGGGGGCCGCGCGCGGGTGCCCGCGCGCGCGCCCCGCACCGGCGTTCGGGCCAGAGTCGGGCCAGAGCTGGGCCAGAGCCGGAAAGCGGCCGGTCAGAAACCGACGGGCCGCGGAGCCGGACGCCCCCCCCTTCGCCCGGTGCCCGCCCGCAAGCCGGTGCCCGCCCGCACCCGCCCGCAAAGGAGACATCACGTGACCAATGCCCCGGGCGGGACACCCGCCAACGCCAGTGCCAGCGCAGTCGAGACCGCGAAGGGTCCGCGTCATGTGGCCATCATCATGGATGGCAATGGCCGCTGGGCGCAGCAGCGCGGGCGGCCGCGGCTGTTCGGCCATCACGCAGGCGCCAAACGGGTGCGCGAGATCGTCGAGGCCTGTCCCGCCCTCGGCGTCGAATACCTCACGATCTTCGCCTTCTCGACCGAGAACTGGAAGCGCACCCAGTCCGAAGTGGCCGGGCTGATGAGCCTGTTTCGCCGCTACATCACCTCGCAGGCGCGCGACCTCAGGAAAAACGGCGTGCGGGTGCGGTTCATCGGCGACCGGGTGCGGCTGGAAAAAAGCCTGATCAAGATGATGGACGATCTCGAGGAGATGACGAAGGACAACAGCCGCGTTCATCTCACCGTGGCGCTCAACTATGGCGGCCGCGACGAGGTGGCCCGCGCCACCCAGCGCATGGCCCGCGACGTGGCAAGCGGCAAGCTCGACCCCGAAACCGTCGACGAACAGACCCTGGCCCATTACCTCGACACCCGCTTCCTGCCCGACCCGGATCTGGTGATCCGCACCTCCGGCGAGGCGCGGATTTCGAATTTCCTGCTGTGGCAATCGGCCTATGCGGAATACGAATTCATCGAAACCCTGTGGCCGGATTTCTCGCCCGAAGTCTTCGCCGGGATCGTGCGCAGCTATGCCGGGCGCGACAGGCGGTTCGGCGGCGTGAAGAAGGGCTGATCCATGGCCGGCCCGCAGCCCGCCCCCACCGGCACTCCCGACGCCCCCGCCAAGTGGCGCGACCTCTCCACCCGGGTGCTCTCGGCCGTGGTGCTGGTGGCGGTCTTCGCCATTGGGCTCTGGACCGGCGGGATCGTCTGGATGGGCCTGGTCGTCGCTGTCTGGGTGGCGATGCTGTGGGAACTGGCGCCGCTCTGTGCGCCGGGGGTGGCAGGCTGGCGCCGGGGCCTCGTGGCAATGACGCCGGTTCTGGCGGTGGTCCTCCTCTGGCTGATGACAAACACACCCGGTCAGATGTGGCTCCTCGGGCTGCCACTGGTGGTGTTGCCAACGCTGGCTGGCGTCCTGCTCCTGCCCGCGGGGCGGGCCATCTGGCTGGGCTACAGCCTGATGATGATGCTGGGGGTCGTGTTCTTCATCATCGGCGATGAATTCAACCCGGCTCTGATCCTCGCGCTCGCGGCGATCGTGGTGATTTCCGACACGCTGGGCTATTTCGCCGGCCGGATGATCGGGGGGCCGAAATTCTGGCCCCGCATCAGCCCGAAGAAAACCTGGTCGGGCACCATTGCCGGCTGGCTCGGCGCGGCGCTGTTCGGCGCCTTTGCGGTGGCGCCCATGGTGGGGCCCATGGTCGAAACCGCGACCGACGGCCCGCAACCGCTGCGTTTCGCGCTCATCGCCGTGGCGCTGGCCTTTGCCGGGCAGATGGGCGATATCGCCGAAAGCGCGATCAAGCGGCGTGCCGGGGTGAAGGATGCCTCGGCGCTCATCCCCGGCCATGGCGGCTTTCTCGACCGGCTCGACGCGATGATCGCGGCGGCGGCGGCGGCCATGGTCTATCTGGCGCTGTCGGGGCCGCCGGTTTTGCTGTGATCTCACCCGAAGGGGCCGAACCATGACCAGACGCATATCCATCTTCGGCTCCACCGGGTCGATCGGGGAATCGACCCTCGACCTGATCGCCCGCGCGCCCGGGGGGGATGGGGAGGCCTTCGAGGTGGTGGCACTTACCGGCGGCCACAACGTCGCCCGCCTCGCCGAACAGGCGAAGGCGCTCGGCGCCGAAATCGCCGTCACCGCGCATGAGGAAAACCTCGGTGAGCTCCGCGCCCGGCTCGCGGGCAGCGGTGTCGAGGCGGCGGCCGGGGAAGGCGCCATCGAAGAGGCCGCGCGCCGTCCGGCCGACTGGGTGATGTCGGCCATCGTCGGCGCCGCCGGGCTGCCGCCGGGGCTGGCGGCGCTGGAACAGGGCGCGACGCTGGCGCTCGCCAACAAGGAGAGCCTGGTGACCGCCGGGCCGCTGGTGCTCGAGACCGCCCGCCGCCACAACGCCCGCCTGCTGCCCGTCGACAGCGAACATTCCGCCGTTTTTCAAGGGCTTGTGGGCGAAGACATGTCCGCCGTCGAGCGCATCATCATCACCGCCTCGGGCGGTGCCTTCCGCGACTGGCCGCTGGAAAGGCTGAAAACCGCAACCCTCGAACAGGCCTCGTCGCATCCGAACTGGGACATGGGCCAGCGGATCACCATCGATTCCGCCTCGATGTTCAACAAGGCGCTGGAGCTGATCGAAACCCGCGAGTTTTTCGGCATCGCCCCGGAGCGGATCGAGGTTCTGGTGCATCCGCAAAGCCTCATCCACGCGCTGGTGGGCTTCAACGACGGCGCGCTGATGGCCCATGTGGGCCCGCCCGACATGCGCCACGCCATCGGCTATGCGCTCAACTGGCCCCACCGCCGGCCGCTGCCGGTGGAGCGGCTCGACCTCGCAGCCATCGGCGCGCTCGACTTCCGCGCCCCCGACGAGATTCGCTGGCCGGCGCTGCGGCTCGCGCGCGAGGTGATGCAGGCCGGCGGGCTTGCGGGGGCGGTGTTCAACGCCGCCAAGGAAGCCGCGCTTGACGGGTTCATCGCCGGGCGGATCGGGTTCGTCGAGATGCCGCAGGTGGTCGAAGAGGTTCTGACCCGGCTTTCCGGCCAATCCGGCCTTGTTGATGCCGCGATTACCCTTGATAACGTGCGCCGGGCCGACCGGGCCGCCCGGGACGAGGCCGGTCGGATCGTCGGCCTCCTGTCGGAACGGGGCTGAACCCGGTCAAAGACCCGGTGGCTGAGGAAATAGGAGCAGATATGGATTTCATGAGCCTGATCCCGTCCTTCGGCAATCTTGCCGTGACCATCCTGGCCTTCGTGGTGGCGCTGGTGATGATCGTCGGGGTGCATGAATTCGGTCATTACATCGTCGGGCGCTGGTCGGGGATCAAGGCCGATGTGTTCTCCATCGGCGCCGGGCCGGTGCTCGCCAGCCGGGTCGACCGCCACGGGACGCGCTGGCAGGTGGCGGCGCTGCCGATCGGCGGCTATGTGAAGTTCCACGGCGATTCCAACGCGTCCTCCTCCGGCGCGGCGGACGAAGAGGCCATCGCGCAGATGAGCCCGGAAGAGCTGCGCACCACGATGCACGGCGCGCCGCTCTGGGCGCGCTCGGCCACGGTGGTGGCGGGGCCGTTCATCAACTTCCTGTTCTCGGTCCTGATCTTTACCGCGCTTGCCTTCACCCAGGGGGTTGCCAGTGATCCGCTGACGGTGGCCGAACCGAAACCGCTGACCGGGGTCGTGGGGGTGCTGATGCCGGGCGACGAGGTGCTGGCGATCGCCGGGATGGACGCCCCGGATCTCGAGGATTTCGGCGACTATGCCGACAAGCTGCCGGACCGGAGCCCGCTCGACTGGACGCTCCGGCGCGACGGCGCCGAGATCACCGTGTCGACGCTCCACCCCTATCCGGCGCTCGTCGGTCTGGTGGTGCCGCAATCGGCGGCTTCCGACGCCGGTTTGCAACCGGGCGATCTGATCGTTGCGGTCAACGGCGAAAACGTGGGCACCTTCAACCAGATGAAGGCGCGGATCGAAGGCGGCGAGGGGGCGCCGGTGCGGCTGTCGGTCGAGCGCGGCGGCGCGGTGCATGAGGTCACGCTCAAGCCCCGCCGGATGGACGAGCCGCAGCCGGACGGCGGCTATGTCACCAACTGGCGGATCGGTGTCGGCGGCGGGCTGAGCTTCGAGCCGGCCACCCGCACGCCCGGCCCGGGCCAAGCGCTTCTGTCCGGCATCGACAGGGTGCGCTATCTCATTTCCACCTCGGTTTCGGCGGTCTATCACATGGTCGCGGGCAAGATCTCGTCGTGCAACATGCGCGGCGTCATCACCATGGCCGAAACCTCGGGCGAAGCCGCAAGCCAGGGGTTTGCCACCTTCCTGAGCTTCGTGGCGGTGCTCTCCACCGCCATCGGATTTCTGAACCTGTTCCCGATCCCGGTGCTCGACGGCGGGCACCTGCTGTTTCACGCCTATGAGGCGATCGTCCGCCGCCCGCCGCCCGACCGGGCACTCAACCTGCTGACGCTGATCGGCCTCGTGGTGGTGGTGTCGCTGATGGTGTTCGGGTTGTCGAACGACATTTTCTGCGAATGATCACGGGCCCCCGCCTGCTGCGGGCGGGGGCGTGAGCAAACCGGCAAGGCAGCCCGGTTCGCCGGGGTTCTGGTCGGGGTTCCGGTCGGGGTTCCGCCGGTTCGCCGCGGAAATGCCATGGTCTTGCGCAGCTTCCGCCACAATCCGCACCTACCCTGACGGTGAGGCACCCCCGAAGACTGCGCGGAAGGGTGCGAAAGGGCGCGTGGAAATGGAACTCATTCAGCAAAACGTCCGAAGCCTGTCGCTTCTGATGCGGATCAACTGGGACCGGCTGCTTTTCGTCGCCACCATCGCCGTCGCGCTTGGCGTCGGCGCCTGGATCGGCACATTACTCAACTGAACGGTCCAGCCGGGCGGCAAGCGGTGCCACCCTGTTGCCACAGTGGTGACCCGGGGCCGGCGCCGGACCGCCGTTGCGGGCGGGCGGCAGCGGGGAGCGCGGTGTGAAGCTGCGTGAAGCCATGAGACAGCCAGAGGTTTTTCGACCATGGGCACGACTATGGGCGCGGGGCCACAGGCCCGCGCCCCTGACGTTTGACGCTTTGACTCGCCCCAGGTTTCCCGGTAGTCAGATCGGAAAAGAGGGCTGTCTTTGCGGAACACACCTATGAAAAATTTCTTGCGGCGCGCTGTGAACGACACGGCGCGGAACGGTGCAGCCGGGGGGCTGCATCCTTCTGCTTTTGTTGACTCGACGTTGAAACCGGCCGCCGTGGCGGTTGTGCTCGGCGCGTCGGCCATCCTGCCAGGTGGCGCGGTCGCGGCGGATTACGCCTTTTCATCGGTGCAGATCGAGGGGCTTGCCGCCATTGATCCCGGCACGGTGACCACGCTGCTGGGCTTCGACCGCGGCGAGCCGGTTTCGGGCGCCCAGCTCAATGACGGCTACCAGCGGCTCGCGGGTTCCGGGCTGTTCGACAGGGTGGAGCTGATTCCCCGGGGCGGCACGCTGATCGTGCGCGTCACCGAATTTCCGGTGATCGCCCGCATCAATGTCGAGGGCAACAAGCGGCTGAAGGACAAGGCGATCCTTGAAATGATCACCTCGCAGGCGCGCCACATGTTCAACCCCGCCACCGCCGAGGCCGATGCCGATGTGATCGCCAGGGCCTATGCCGCCGGCGGGCGCCTCGCCGCGACGGTGACCCCGAGAATCATCCGCCGGCCCAACAACACGGTCGATCTGGTCTTCGAGGTGGTCGAGGGCAAGAACACCGAGATCGAACGCATCACCTTCACCGGCAACCGCGCCTTTTCCGATTCCCGGCTGCGCCGGGTGGTGTCGTCGAAACAGGCGGGCGTGTTCCGTTTTCTCGTCCAGGCCGACACGTTCGACCCGGGCCGCGTCGAGTTCGACAAACGCCTGCTCAAGGATTTCTACGCCTCGCGCGGCTATCCGGATTTCGATGCGGTGGCGGTCACCTCCGAGATCCCCGGCCAGGAAGACGCCTATTACGTCACCTATGAAATCCGCGAAGGGCAGCAGTTTTCCTTCGGGCGGATCACCTCCGTTTCCGAGGTCGAGGGAATCGTGGCCGCGGATTATCAGGGCTATGCCAATATCCGCCAGGGGTCGACCTACAACCCCGACATGCTCGACCGTGCCGTGCAGCGCATGGAAAAGGCTCTGGCGCAGGCCGGCTACAGCTTCGTGCGGGTTGATCCGCGGGTGACCCGCAACGAACGCGCCGGCACGCTCGACATCGAGCTTGCCATCGTCCGCGGCTCGCGGGTGGTGGTCGAGCGGATCGACATCGAGGGCAACGAAACCACGCTCGACCGGGTGATCCGCACCCAGTTCACCACGGTCGAGGGCGACCCGTTCAATCCGCGCGCGATCCGCGCCGCCGCCGAACGCATCCGTGCGCTCGGTTACTTCTCCAATGTCGACGTTTCCGCCCGCGAGGGCTCTTCCTCCGACAGCGTCGTGGTCGATGTGGATGTGGAAGAAACCGGCACCGGCTCGTTCTCGGCCGGCGCCACCTATCAGCCGGGCGAGGGCGTGGGCTTCGTCGGCGCCTTCACCGAGACCAACTTTCTCGGTCGCGGCCAGTTCCTGAAGCTCGAATTCACCGGCGGCACCGACCAGCGCAACTATGCCTTCAGCTTTGCCGAACCGAACCTTCTCGGGCGCAAGCTGACCCTGGGGCTCGATGCTTCCTTTGCCGACCGGTCGTGGTCGGGCGATTTCCAGACCACGGCGGGCAAGTTCGAGCCCTATATCCAGTTTCCGGTCGGCGAGCTTTCGAACCTCAGGCTGCGCGCCGGAGCGCGCTATTCCGACATGAAGGATTATACCGGTCCGTCGGCGATCCTTGCGGCGGAGAATGCGCGCGGCGAGCAATATGGCGCCTTTGCCGGGCTGACCTATACGTTCAACACCGCCCGCAACGGGCTCGACGAGCCGACCACGGCCTTCTTCAAGGTCTCCGCCGATGTGGGCGGGTTCGGGTCCGACAACCAGTATCTGCGCGGCAGCTTCCTCGGCAACGTGACCTCCACCGCCTTCCACGAGGATGTGACGCTGAAGGCGACGGTCGAGGGCGGGGCGATTGCCTCGCTCGGCAACGATGCCCCGGGCACCAGGATCGCCGACCGCTTCATGATGTCGCCGCAACAGGTGCTGGGTTTTGCCTCGCAAGGCATGGGCCCGCGTGACGGCACCAGCGAAGACCAGGCGCTTGGCGGCAATTTCTACGCCGCTGCCCGGCTCGAGGCCGACTTCCCGATCGGGTTGCCGGAGGAATACGGCATTTCCGGCGCGCTTTTCGCCCATGCGGGGTCGGTCTGGGGGCTCGATGTGGAGCCTTCCGACGGTGCGGATGACTTCTACCTGCGCAGTTCCGCCGGTGCCGCGCTCGACTGGAAGACCCCGATCGGGCCGCTGCGGTTCTACTACGCGGTGCCGTTGCAGATCGAGGAACAGGACGAGGAGCGGCGTTACGGTGTCTCGATCTCGGCCGGTTTCTGATCCGGCGATGGTGCTCCCCCGCCGAACGGCTGTACTGACCGGCCCTTGCGCCACGCTGCGCGTGGCGCGTGCGGCGGGGTTTGTGGCTGCGGTGATGCTGGCCGGCCTCGTCTGGCTCCTGCCTGGCGGCGCCGCGGCGCAGGAGCCCGCCCGGGCGGTCTCGCCCATCGTGATCCTGGACCGCGACGCGCTGTTTGCCCGCACGCTTTACGGCCAGCGGATCAACCGCGAGATTGAAAGCGCCTCCACCGCGATGGCAACCGAGACCCGCGAGATCGAAGCGGCGCTCGAGGAAGAGGAACGCGCGCTCACCGAACAGCGTGCAACGCTGACGCCCGAGGCCTTCCGCGCCCGGGCCGCCGCGTTCGACCAGAAGGTTCAGGCATTGCGCAGCGAACGCGAAGCGCTCGAGGCCGATTTTCTGGCGCAGATCGAAGCCGCCCGCAACGATTTCTTTGCCCGGATCGGCCCGGTGCTTGGCCAGCTGGTGCGCGACCGGGGCGCGGTGGTGATCATCGACCGGCGCGCGGTGCTGCTGGCCGCGGCCGACATCGACATTACCACCGAAGCGGTTGGCCGGATCGACGCCACGCTGGGCGATGGTGCCCGCCCCGGGAGCGGCGTGACTGGCGGGGCGCTGCCCGGCCCGGGGTCCGCCGCCGGTGGCGCCGGTGGCCCGGAGGGTGCGGGCGAAAACCGGATGATGCCGGTCGACACGATTCCCGCGCCCGGTGCTGGTTCGGTTACCGGAACCGGCGCCGGCACGCAAAACTGAACCGGTCCGGATGGACCAACCTTTGTTGCGCCGGGGCCGCCCAGGCCCTTAGGGCGTATATAGCCGGGATGGAGCCACGAGGATGGCGCCACGACGACAAGGGACGACAAGGAGAGCCCCGATGACCGAACCCTTCACGGTTCCCGAAAGCGCTGACATCGAGCTCATCAAGCAATGTATCCCGCATCGCTACCCGTTCCTGTTCGTAGACAGGGTGGAAGAGATCGTGGCGCATGAGAGCGCGGTGGGGATCAAGATGGTCACCGTGAACGAGCCGCATTTCCAGGGCCATTTCCCCTCCATGCCGATCATGCCCGGGGTGACCATCGTCGAGGCGATGGCACAGACTTCGGCGGTGATGGTGGCGTTGTCGCTCGGCCTCGCGGGCAAGAATCCACTGGTCTATTTCATGGCAATCGACGGGGTGAAGTTCCGCCGCAAGGTGGTGCCGGGCGATGTGCTGCGGATGGAGATCAAGGCGCTGCGCGGCGGCGCCGGGTCCAGGGTCTGGAAGTTTTCCGGCGAGGCGACGGTGGATGGAGACGTGGCCTGCCAGGCCGCGTTTTCAGCGATGATCGACCTCTCCGGCAGCACGGGCTGAACGGGTTTTCGCGGTCGCGCGGGCGTGGGCGACCGGGGGCGCCGGCCACCTGCGCCGGCCCCGCCGCGCCCGCCGGCCCCGCGCTGCCTCAGCCATAGCCGTCTTCGGCGCCCTGCTGCCAGGCCTTTGCGATGTTGCCGAAGCGGGTGAACTCGCCTTCGAAGCTCAGCTCTACGGTGCCGATCGGCCCGTGGCGTTGCTTGCCGATGATCACCTCGGCCCGGCCATGGAGGCGCTCCATCCGCTCCATCCAGGCGGCCATCTCGTCGAGCTTGTCGTCGGAGGGCTTTTCGCGTTCGACGTAATATTCCTCGCGGAAGACGAACATCACCACGTCGGCATCCTGCTCGATCGAGCCCGATTCGCGCAGGTCCGAGAGTTGCGGGCGTTTGTCGTCGCGGCTTTCGACCTGGCGCGACAGCTGCGACAGCGCCACCACGGGAATGTTGAGCTCCTTGGCGATGGCCTTCAGCCCCATGGAGATTTCGGCGATCTCGTTGACCCGGTTTTCCGCCGTGCCGCGCACCAGCTGGAGGTAGTCGACGAAGAGCACGTCGAGCCCGTGTTCGCGTTTCAGCCGCCGGGCGCGGGCGGCAAGCTGGGCGATGGGCAGCGCCGGGGTGTCGTCGATATAGAGCGGACAGCTTTCGAGCGCCTTGGCGGCCTCGACGAAGCGGCGGAACTCCTCGGCCGTCATGTCGCCCCGGCGGATCTGCTGCGACGGCACGCGGGAGGCTTCGGAGAGGATCCGCGCGGCGAGCTGTTCGGCCGACATTTCCAGCGAGTAGAACCCGACCACGCCGCCATTGACCGCGCCTTCACTGCCGTCGTCCAGCTTGCCGCGTTTGTAGGCCCTGGCGATGTTGAAGGCGATGTTGGTGGCGAGCGAGGTCTTGCCCATCGAGGGGCGCCCGGCGAGGATCAGCAGGTCGGAGCGGTGAAGCCCGCCGAGCCTGGCGTCGAGGTCGATCAGCCCGGTGGAGGTGCCCGCCAGCCCGCCGTCGCGCTGATAGGCAGCATTGGCGACGGCAACTGCGTCCTTCACCGCGGAGAGGAAGGACTGGAAGCCGCTGGTGGTCTGACCGGTTTCGGCGAGCTTGTAGAGCGCCTGTTCGGCGGCGACGATCTGCTCGGCGGGCGCATCCTTCGCTTCGAGCCGGGCGGCACGGTCGCCGATCTCGGCGCCGAGCTTCATCAGCTCGCGGCGCTGGTGCATCTCGTAGATCATCTGCGCATAGTCGCGCGCGGCGAAGGCACTGATCGCCCCGCCGGCAAGCCGGGCGAGATAGGCGGCGCCACCAAGTTCCCTGAGGCCCTCGTCATCGGCGAGGAAGGGTTTCAGCGTCACCGGCGAGGCCAGCATGTTGGCGGCGATGCGGGATTCGGCCAGCGCGTAGATGCGTTCGTGCACCGGTTCGTAGAAATGCTGCGGCCGGATGATCTGGGCCACCCGGTCGTAGATGTCATTGTTGGTCAGGATCGCGCCGAGAAGCTGTTGTTCGGCCTCGATATTATGCGGCATAGCCGCCGGTCCGGTCTCGTTGCCGGCATCTGTGGCGTCCGGGTTGCCCCCGGGCATTGTGAAGTTGCTCATGTCTACCCCCTTGCCCGGGCGGCATAGCCGGTCGGGGAGGCGGTTTCCATCTGGAAATCCTGTGGATAAAAGCCTGTGCTACAGCGGATTGGGCACGGTCTGGTGACAATCCGCGGGTTGGGCCGCGAAATGTTGGGGTGGCGCGGGTGTGGCGACCCAGGATCGTGGGACGTTGCGAGACCGGGAACAAGGGCGCGTGGGGGCATCCTCCGCAGCATTTGCTGCCGCAGGCCGAGGAGCACAAACCGGTGCCCACTTTGCGCGGCATGCTGGTTGCGGTGGCCACGCGGCACCGTCGTCCGCCCGGTTCAGCCGGGCTTGTGCGCGTCCTGCCACTTGGCCTGCCAGGCCCTCGGGTCGTCGAGGAAGGCCGCGACCGCGTCGAGCGTCGCGGGTGCAAACGCCCCCTGGGCGCGGGCTTCGGCGAGCACGTCGCGCCAGGTGCACAGGTGATGCAGCCGGACCCCATGATCGCCGAGGGTTTTCTCGGTCTCGGGGAAGATGCCGTAGTAGAAGATCACCGCCGTATGGCCGCAAAGCGCGCCGGCCTCGCGAATCGCGTCGACGAAGGAGAGTTTCGAGCCGCCGTCGGTGGTCAGATCCTCGACCAGCAGCACCCGCGCGCCTTCGGCCATGTCGCCCTCGATCCGGGCGCCGCGGCCGTAGCCCTTGGGCTTCTTGCGCACGTAGCTCATGGGCAGGGCGAGGCGTTCGGCCACCAGCGCGGCAAAGGGGATGCCCGCGGTCTCGCCGCCGGCAATGTTGTCGAACGCCTCGAACCCCGCCTCGCGCATCACCGTGACCGTGAGGAAATCCATCAATACGCTGCGGATCCGCGGATAGGAGATCAGCTTGCGGCAGTCGATATAGCTCGGCGAGGGCAGGCCGGAGGCGAGGATATAGGGCTCTTCGGGGCGGAAATTCACCGCGCCGATTTCCAGCAGCATGCGCGCAGTGAGGCGGGCGATGTCGGCCTTGTCGGGGAAGGCGGAGGGGATCATGCGGCGGCTCCTTCGCTTTCGGCCACCCGCCAGTGCAGCGAGAAGCCGGGGTCGAACAGGGTGACGGGGCCGTCGGCGGTGTCGATCGCGGGCGGATAATCCACCGGCGCGCCGCGTTTCAGCGTGATGGTCTCGTCGTTGACCGGCAGGTTGTAGAAGGCCGGGCCGTTGAGCGAGGTGAAGGCTTCGAGCCGGTCGAGCGCGCCGTCTTGCTCGAAGACTTCCGCGAGGCAGGAGAGCGTGTTGGTGGCCGAGAAGATCCCGGCGCAGCCGCAGGCCTGTTCCTTGAGCCGGGTCAGATGCGGGGCGCTGTCGGTGCCGAGGAAGAAGCGCGACGCGCCGCGTGTCGCCGCCTTGCGCAGCGCCAGCCGGTGCGTCTCGCGTTTGGCCACCGGCAGGCAGTAGTAATGCGGGTGGATGCCGCCGACGAGGATGGCATTGCGGTTGATGATCAGATGGTGGGTTGTGATGGTGCCGGCGATGTTGTCGCCGCCGCCGGCCACATAATCGACCCCGTTGGCGGTGGTGATATGTTCCATCACCACCCGCAGCCCCGGCGTGGCGCGGCGCAGGGGATCGAGCACCTTGTCGATGAACACCGCCTCGCGGTCGAAAATATCCACCTCCGGCGCGGTCACCTCGCCATGGACGCAGAGCGGCAGGCCGATCTCGGCCATTTTCTCGAGCACCGGGCGGACCTTGTCGAAATCGCGCACCCCGGAGGCCGAATTGATGGTGGCGCCGGCGGGGTAGAGCTTCACCGCGGTGACCAGCCCGGAGGCGGCGGCGCGGGCCACGTCTTCGGGGTCGGTCTCCTCGGTAAGATAGAGCGTCATCAGCGGCGCGAAGGCCATGCCCCCGGGCAGCGCCGCCATGATCCGCGCGCGATAGGCGGCAGCCTCGGCGCCGGTCACCACCGGGGGCACGAGGTTGGGCATGACGATGGCGCGGGCGAAGTGGCGGGCGGTTTCGGGCAGGACGGCGTCGAGCATCGCGCCATCGCGCAGATGCAGGTGCCAGTCGTCGGGGCGGCGGATGGTAAGCGTGTCGGTCATGGGGCCGGGATAGCGCAGCGGCGGGCCCCGGACCAGTGGCAATTCCGGCGGGGCAGGTTAAGGTGGGGCCGGAGGTGTCGCGATGAAAACCCTTATGCCTGTTCTTCTCACCCTGTCTGTTGTCACGCTCTGGCCGGGACGGCTTGCCGCATGGCCGGAGCCGGAGGTGCTGGCCGAGCGCTATGGTGCGCCGGCCGAGGCCTGTTGGGCCTCTGCCGCCGATTTCGAGGCGCGCCGGGCCTGCGACGGGATGGTGTTCGAGGCCTGCACCGCGGGCGAACCCGGTGGCCAGTCGAATCAGGGCATGTCTGCCTGCCTCTATGGTGCCAATGCTTTCTGGGACGGGCTGCTCAACGCCGAATGGGCGCGGGTGATCGCGCAGGCGAAGGCGGTGGATGCCGAAACCCGCCGGAGCGAGCCCGTATACGCGGTGCGCGAGGAGCGTCTGCGCGCGGCGCAGCGGGCGTGGATCGGCTTTCGCGATGCCCAATGCGCCTTCGACGAAGCGGTTCCCGGGTCGGGCAGCATGCGGCTTCTGTACTATCCGGGCTGCCTCGGGCGCATGACCTTCGAGCGGCTGCTCGATCTGGTCGCGATCGGCGATGAGCTGGAAGAGTAGTGAGCCATGACCATTGAAATCATGGAAGCCGACATCACCCGTTTGCCGGTGGATGCCATCGTCAACGCCGCCAACAGCCGCCTGCTCGGCGGCGGCGGGGTGGACGGGGCGATCCACCGCGCCGCGGGGCCGGGGCTGCTGGCGGAATGCCGCGATCTTGGCGGCTGTCCGACCGGTGAGGCGCGGATGACCGGGGGCTACGATCTGCCGGCCAAACATGTGATCCATACGGTCGGACCGGTCTGGCAGGGCGGCGGTGCGGGGGAGGCGGCACTGCTGGCCGCCTGCTACCGCTCGAGCCTGACGCTCGCCGAGGCCGCGGGCTGCCGCTCCATCGCCTTCCCGGCGATCTCCACCGGGATCTATGGCTATCCGCCGGAGGCGGCGGCGAAACTGGCGGTGCGCGAGGTCACCCGGTGGCGCGAGCACCACGACGCGCCGGAACGGATCGTGCTGTGCTGCTTCTCGGCCGCCTCCGCCCAGGCCCATGCCCGTGCCCTGGCGGCGCTTCGGGCGATGTGAGCGGGGCGGCGCTTCGGGCGATGAGGCTGAGCCGGACAGAAGCCCTGCCGGGGAAATGCGGCCCTGTAAGCGCGGAATCCGTCGCGGTCTTTGCCGCAAAACGCCCGGATCTGCGGCCGGTCTTGCGCGCATGTTTCTGCAAACAATCGCGTTTGCGGGAGAATCCGCGCAGAAGGCTGAAATATTCACATAGCAGAATGTCACAGGGCTTTGGTTGACCGCTCAGGGCCCCGGCGGTAAACCGCGAACATGTCAGCTGCCGCGCGCCAGCCTCCGGGCGAGGTGGGCCCGCAACATCAAGGAGCCGCCCGTGGACGAGTTTCTTCGCGAATACCTCCCCGTTGTCGTTTTCCTCGTCATCGCCATCGTCATCGGTCTGGCCTTTCTGATCGCGGCCTGGGTGCTGGCGGTGCGCAACCCCGACCCGGAAAAGGTCTCCGCCTATGAATGCGGCTTCAATGCCTTTGACGATGCGCGGATGAAATTCGACGTCCGCTTCTATCTGGTGTCGATCCTGTTCATCATCTTCGATCTGGAGATCGCCTTTCTCTTCCCCTGGGCGGTGGCCTTCAAGGATGTGGGGGCGCTCGGCTTCTGGTCGATGATGGCGTTTCTGGCGGTGCTCACCGTCGGCTTTGCCTATGAGTGGAAGAAGGGGGCGCTGGAATGGGCCTGATGACCGGCAACCGCGCGGGCGCCGACAAGGAGGTTTCCGCGAGGCAACTCGGCGAACAGCTGGCCGACAAGGGCTTTCTGCTCACCACCACCGACGACATCATCACCTGGGCGCGCACCGGCAGCCTGCACTGGATGACCTTCGGCCTCGCCTGTTGCGCGGTGGAGATGATCCATGGCGCCATGCCGCGCTATGATCTCGAACGTTTCGGCACCGCGCCGCGCGCCTCGCCGCGCCAGGCGGATCTGATGATCGTCGCGGGCACGGTGACCAACAAGATGGCGCCGGCGATCCGCAAGCTCTACGATCAGATGCCGGAGCCGCGTTATGTGCTCTCGATGGGCTCCTGTGCCAATGGCGGGGGGTATTATCATTATTCCTATTCGGTGGTGCGCGGGGTCGACCGGCTGATCCCGGTCGATGTCTATGTGCCCGGCTGCCCGCCGACCGCCGAAGCGCTGGTCTATGGCATCATGCAGCTGCAACGCAAGATCCGCCGCACCGGCACGATCGAGAGGTGAGCCAGATGAGCGACGCGCTGATGGAACTGGGCGCCCGGATCGAGGCCCGACGGCCCGAACAGGTGACCGGCTGGCATGTGGAGCATGGCGAGCTCACGGTCTGGATCCGGCCGAAGGCTGTGCCGGGCTTCATCGAGTTTCTGAAGGCCGATACCGGCTGCCGTTTCACCACGCTGGTGGACATTACCGCCGTGGACTGGCCGGAGCGCGAACAGCGCTTCGACGTGGTCTACCACCTGCTGTCGATGTGGCAGAACCAGCGCATCCGGGTGAAAGTGCGGGTGGGCGAGGGCGAACTGGTGCCGTCGATCTGCACCATCCACAAGGCGGCGGACTGGTTCGAGCGCGAGGTGTTCGACATGTTCGGCATCCTTTTCGCCGACCACCCGGACATGCGCCGCATCCTCACCGATTACGGTTTCCGCGGCCACCCCTTACGCAAGGATTTCCCCACCACCGGGTACACCGAAGTGCGCTATGACGAGGCCGAGAAGCGCGTGGTCTACGAGCCGGTGAGCCTGGTGCAGGACTACCGCCAGTTCGATTTCATGTCGCCCTGGGAGGGTGCGAAATACGTGCTGCCGGGCGATGAAAAGGCGGAGGAGGCGACATGATGGACGGCACCGGCAGTGATCCGCGCGGCTTCCACGACGTCGAGACCGGCGAACAGAAGATCCGCAATTTCAACATCAACTTCGGCCCCCAGCACCCGGCGGCGCATGGGGTGTTGCGGCTGGTGCTGGAGCTTGACGGCGAGGTGGTCGAACGCGCCGACCCGCATATCGGCCTGCTCCACCGGGGCACCGAGAAGCTGATGGAGAGCCGCACGTACCTGCAAAACGTGCCCTATTTCGACCGGCTCGATTATGTGGCGCCGATGAATCAGGAGCATGCCTATTGCCTCGCGATCGAGAAGCTCACCGGCACCGAGGTGCCGCGCCGGGCCTCGCTGATCCGGGTGCTCTATTCCGAGATCGGCCGGATCCTGAACCATCTGCTCAACACCACCTCGCTGGCGCTCGACGTGGGCGCGCTCACCCCGCCGCTCTGGGGCTATGTGGAGCGCGAAAAGCTGATGGAATTCTACGAGGCGGCCTGCGGCGCGCGGATGCACGCCAATTACTTCCGCCCGGGCGGGGTGCATCAGGATCTGCCCGAGGGGCTGCTTGACGCGATCGAAGACTGGTGCGGCACCTTCCCCGGGGTGCTCGACGACATCGACGCGCTGATCACCGAAAACCGGATCTTCAAGCAACGCACGGTCGACATCGGCATCGTCACCGAAGACGACATCAACACTTGGGGTCTGTCGGGGGTGATGGTGCGCGGCTCCGGCCTCGCCTGGGATCTGCGCCGGGCGCAGCCTTATGAATGCTACGACGAGTTCGATTTCGAAATCCCCGTGGGCACCCATGGCGACACCTATGACCGCCAGAATTGCCGGATGATGGAGATGCGCGAAAGCGTGAAGATCATGCGGCAAGCGGTGGCGAAGCTGCGCGAGCCGGAGAACCGGGGCGACGTGCTGGCGCGGGCCAAGATCACCCCGCCGAAACGCGGCGAGATGAAGCAGTCGATGGAAGCGTTGATCCATCATTTCAAGCTCTACACCGAGGGGTTCCATGTGCCTGCGGGCGAGACCTATGCCGCGGTGGAGGCGCCCAAGGGCGAGTTCGGCGTCTATCTGGTGGCGGACGGGACCAACCGCCCCTACCGCTGCAAGATCCGCGCCCCGGGCTTTCCGCATCTGCAATCGCTGATCCAGTTCTGCAAGGGCCACCAGCTGGCCGATGTGGCGGCGCTGGTGGGCACCATCGACATCGTTTTCGGGGAGATGGACCGGTGAGGGCGCGCGTCTGGCTCGTGGCGCCGGTTGCCGCGTTCACCGCCGCGTTCACCGCCCTGCCGGCGCTGGCGGATGATACGCCCCGCTTCAGCCTCGCCGAAGCGATGCAGGACGCGACGGCCATGGCGTCGCTCGGCAATTACCTCTTCGTCACCGGCGCAAAGGGCCCGGCGGTCTGTGCCGTCAGTGTCACCTCGCGGCATTTCGCGGCGCTGATCGACGGCGACGACGTGGTCGCGGAGCAGACCGTGCCGGGCGCGCTCTGCGTGCCGGCGGCCCATTTCACGAATCTTGCGGAGTGACCATGCTCAGACGCCTGTATCACGACCAGCCCGAGAGCTTCGCCTTTACCCCCGCCAATCTGGAATGGGCCAAAGCGCAGCTCACCAAATATCCCGAGGGCCGCGAGGCCAGCGCGGTGATCCCGCTTCTGTGGCGCGCTCAGGAGCAGGAGGGCTGGCTCACCCGGCCGGCCATCGAATATGTCGCCGACATGCTCGGCATGGCCCGTATCCGGGTGCTGGAGGTGGCCACCTTCTACTTCATGTTCCAGCTGCAACCCGTTGGCAGCGTTGCGCATTTCCAGATCTGCGGCACCCTGTCCTGCATGATCACCGGGGCGGAAGACCTGATCGAAGTGGCGAAGCGCAAGATCGCCCCGGAGCCGCATATGCTCTCGGAAGACGGGCGGTTCAGTTGGGAAGAGGTGGAATGTCTCGGCGCCTGCACCAATGCGCCGATGATTCAGGCGGGCAAGGATTACTACGAGGATCTGACGGCCGAGACATTCGGCGAGATCATCGACGCCTTTGCGCGCGGCGAGGTGCCGGTGCCGGGGCCGCAGAACGGCCGTTACGCTGCCGAACCGCTGGCGGGGCTGACTGCGCTCACCGGGTCCGAAAGCGGGCGAGCGCCGCATAACGCCTCGGTTTCGCTGGCGCTGGGGATCGGCGACACGGTGAAGCGGATCGACGGCCGCGAGGTGCCGCTTTCCACGCCTTGGACGGCGGGCGGGCGCAAGGTGCATGTGAGTGGGCAGAAGGCGGCGAAGCCCGCCCGGAAGTCGGTGCCGAAGCCGGAGGCGAAACCCGCTGAGGCGCCCGAAGCCGGGGCCGCGCCCGAAGCCGAAGGCGTGAAGCCCGTAACGCTGGAAGCGGCCCGCGACGGCAGGCCCGACGACCTGAAGCTCATCAAGGGCATCGGCCCGGCGCTGGAAGCGCTCTGCCATGAGCTCGGGTTCTTCCATTACGACCAGCTGGCCGCCTGGACGCCGGAAGAAATCGCCTGGGTCGATGCCAATCTCAAAGGCTTCAAGGGCCGTGTCAGCCGCGACAACTGGGTGGCGCAGGCGAAGCTGCTGGCCGGGGGCGGCACCACCGAATTTGCCGAAAGGGCCGGGAAAACCGGCCTTTACGACGACAAGGGCTGACGGTGAGGGACGCGTGGCAAAAAGCTTCGACATCCATGGGGCTGAGGGTCCGAGCGGTGTCGGAACGCGCCGGAAGAGGGAAGGATAACAGATGCTGAGGGACGAGGACCGGATCTTCACCAACCTCTACGGCATGCACGACCGCTCGCTCGCCGGCGCGCGCGCGCGCGGCCATTGGGACGGCACCGCGGCGCTGATCAGGAAGGGGCGCGACTGGATCGTCGACGAGATGAAGGCCAGCGGGCTGCGCGGGCGCGGCGGCGCGGGCTTTCCCACGGGGCTCAAATGGTCGTTCATGCCGAAGGAATCCGACGGCCGCCCCGCCTATCTGGTGATCAACGCCGACGAATCCGAGCCCGGCACCTGCAAGGACCGCGAGATCCTGCGCCATGACCCGCATACGCTGGTCGAAGGCGCTTTGCTCGCGGGTTTCGCCATGGGCGCGCATGTGGCCTATATCTACATCCGGGGCGAGTTCATCCGCGAACGCGAGGCGCTTCAGGTGGCGATCGACGAGGCCTATGACGCCGGGCTTCTGGGGAAAAACGCCGCCGGGTCGGGCTGGGAGTTTGATGTTTTCGTGCATCACGGCGCCGGGGCCTATATCTGCGGCGAGGAATCGGCCCTGCTCGAAAGCCTCGAAGGCAAGAAGGGCATGCCCCGGATGAAACCGCCGTTTCCGGCGATGGCGGGGCTTTACGGCTGTCCGACCACGGTCAACAATGTCGAGAGCATCGCCGTGGCGCCGACGATCCTGCGGCGTGGTGGGGCGTGGTTCGCCGGGATCGGCCGGGCCAACAACACCGGCACCAAGATCTACGGCATCTCGGGCCATGTGAACAATCCCTGCGTCGTCGAAGACGCCATGGGGATCAGTTTCGAAGAGCTGATCGAGAAACATTGCGGCGGCATCCGCGGCGGCTGGTCGAACCTCAAGGCGGTGATCCCGGGCGGCTCCTCGGTGCCGGTGGTGCGCGGTGAAAACATCCGCGACGCGATCATGGATTACGACGGGCTGCGCGATGTGGGCTCCTCGCTCGGCACCGCGGCGGTGATCGTGATGGACAATTCGACCGACATGATCAAGGCGATCTGGCGGCTTTCGAAATTCTACAAGCACGAAAGCTGCGGCCAGTGCACCCCCTGCCGCGAAGGCACCGGCTGGATGATGCGGGTGATGCAGCGGCTGATGACCGGCGAGGCGGAGATCGAAGAGATCGACATGCTGTTCGACGTCACCAAACAGGTGGAAGGCCATACGATCTGCGCCCTCGGCGATGCCGCCGCCTGGCCGATCCAGGGGTTGATCAGAAACTTCCGCGACGAAATCGAGGACCGGATCCGCGCCGCCAGGGCCGGCCGGATCGCGGCGGAGTGAGCCATGATTGGTTTTGTGTTATTGGGCAGGTTCGGTTTTTACCTGAGCGTGGTGTTCGGGCTGGTGGCCCTGCCGGCGATGACCGCCTGCCTTGCGGTGTTGTTCCGGCGCACCGGCCACGGGTCCGGGGTGGTGCCGTTTCTGCGGTTTCTGGTGATCCTGTTTGTCGTCAGCGGTGCGGCGGCTGTTTTTCTCGGTTTTCGACCCGTGACAGCCCGGGCGCCTCACG
>PDWJ01001870.1_pt1 | contig 24147 bp, 22 predicted proteins | sample 1430881 | NCBI WGS metagenome assembly PDWJ01 (sample SAMN01162460, study PRJNA174530) | Oral metagenome, whole genome shotgun sequencing project. | biome: Marine environment; feature: Marine mammal; material: Swab sample of the gingival sulcus; isolation source: swab sample of gingival sulcus...
CGCCGATGGTACTGCAAGGGCAGCCTTGTGGGAGCGTAGGACGCTGCCGGAATTAGAAAACCCCCTTCAGACGATGATGTCTGGAGGGGGTTTTTGCGTATGAAGACCTTCCCGCCCTACCCTACCGATTTAGCGAGTAGCCTTTTTAGTTGTTTGCGGGTCGTGTTATGACATAAGATAGGTCGCCTGAAGTCGACACCAGGACAAAAATATAGAGCGTGGGCAGTTGATAGTAAGGTGGGCCTAAACGGTAGGAGGGGCTGATGACGCATGATGAAAAGCGGAACATCCTGCATACGGCAGGATTGAATCTCGTCAAAGCGGGGCTGGTGGCCCGGACTTGGGGAAATATCAGCATTCGCCTGGATGACGACTGGTTTCTCATCACGCCCAGCGGGCGCACCTATGAAACCCTGACGCCGGGTGAGATGGTGGTGGTGAACAGGGTGGATCTGTCTCATGAGGGCACTATCACGCCCTCTTCAGAAAAGGGTATGCATGCGGATATCTACACGCGGCGACCGGAGATAACTGCGGTGATTCATACCCACCAGCTCCAGGCATCCACGGTGGCTGCTGCACGGAAGACCGTAACCGGCCTGTCAGCGGATCATGCCGCTGTTCTGGGAGAAAGTGTATTGTGTGCGGATTATGCGCTTCCGGGAACCCGAAAGCTGGTACTGGCTGCGGCAAAGGCCCTTGTCCATGGTCGTAATGCAGCGCTTTTGGCCAATCATGGTGCGGTGTGTATCGGTGAGACCATGGAAGCTGCGTTCACTGTGGCTGTGATTCTTGAGGCCGCCTGTGAAGACTTTATCAAGCGCAGCTTTGAAAAAAAGTATGGCGCCTGCGGGTTGACTGTTTCCGGGATGCATGAACACTATCTGACCCAAATGAGTGCATAAGGCGGTATGATGAGTCGCGATACCCATGCCAGAAATCAGCTCTGCAGGTGGGCGGAAATCCTTGTCAAACGGGGGATCAGCACCCCTGAAACCGGATGCCTCAGCCTTCGTGTGGGCGAGCGAATGGTGATTTCACCGGAAGAGATACCGCTGTCCGGGCTTGCACCGGATGATGCAGCGATTGTATTGCTGAAATCCTGCACTCCGATTTCAGGCCGGAGGCCGGATCACCGGTTTCCCCTGCATGCCGCAGTCTACCGGAAGCGAAACGACTTTTCCGCGCTGCTTCATACGGACAGCTTGTCGGTGATGACTGCGTCCCGGGCAGGCAAAACCGTACCGCCGCTCCTGGATGACATGGCCCAGATCATCGGCGTAACGGTCAATGTGGCTGAAAACAGGCCGTATCAGGGCGGGCGGCCGGTGATCGCTGCCCTGAAACGGCGGAATGCGGTGCTCCTGGAACAGGCAGGCGCCCTGTGCGGGGCGGGCTCTGTTGAGGATGCGGTGGCAGTGGCCCAGGTGCTGGAAAAAGGGTGCAAAGCATTCATTGAGTCGCACTTCATGGGAGGCGGGATCGTGATCAACCGGTTCGAAGCCCTGCTCATGCGGTGGATGTATCTTTTCAGGTATTCAAAAAAAAATGCCCGGAACAGGTATAAGCATCAAAGAATTCAGACAGGACCTCGATGACCTGGTTTCCCATCACCGGAAAGATCGGGTTGGTGGGGGATGCAATCAGAAATATATCTCTCATGATACTGCTGATAAAGGAGAGGTTTGATGCAGGACCGATCTGCTGTTGGTGTTTTTCTGATTTTTCTTCGACTGGGACTGACCTCGTTTGGCGGTCCGGTCGCACACCTCGGGTATTTTCGGGATGCGTTTATCCATCGCCGCAAATGGCTTACTGAACGCAGCTATGCGGATCTAGTGGCGCTGTGCCAGTTCCTTCCAGGGCCGATCAGCAGCCAGGTGGGGATCGCTCTGGGGCTCTCCCGGGCCGGTTTTGGGGGGGCGATGGGGGCATGGCTGGGATTTACCCTGCCATCGGCCGTTGCCCTGATCCTGTTTGCCCTGGGAATAGCCAGATATGGGGACCTGCTACCTGCCGGGGCGTTGCACGGATTGAAGGTGGCGGCCGTTGCGGTTGTGGCCCAGGCTGTATGGGGGATGGCCACAACACTCTGTACGGACCGGATCCGGGTTACCCTGATGACCCTTGCCGCCTGTTTCGTTCTCTGGGTTCCCACTGCATGGGGGCAGGTTGGGGTGATTCTGATGTCCGGCATTCTGGGTGCTGCCTTGTTTAAGCCGGTACAGATGACGGATCATGATGCCATGCCGCTGACTGTCAGTCGTAAAACCGGACTGATGGTGTTGTGTCTCTTTTTTACGCTTCTTGTCGGCCTGCCTGTGGGGACAAAAATGATTTCATACCGCCCGCTGGAACTGATGGATGCGTTTTTCCGTTCCGGCGCGCTGGTATTCGGTGGCGGACACGTGATGCTGCCGCTGCTTCAGGTGGAAGTGGTTCCCACCGGCTGGGTTAGCAACGCAGCTTTTATGGCCGGATATGGTGCGACCCAGGCCGTACCAGGTCCGCTGTTTACGTTTTCTGCTTTTCTCGGGGCCTCAATGACGGGCGAGCCCACCGGTTGGACGGGGGCTTTTCTCTGTCTATCAGCTATTTTTCTTCCGTCGTTTCTGCTGGTGGTCGGTGCGCTCCCTTTTTGGGAACAGATACGACGCAATGCCATGATGCAGACCGCCTTGTCCGGCATCAATGCCGGGGTGGTGGGAATTCTTCTGGCAGCCCTGTTTACCCCTGTATGGACCAGCGCCATTGTAACGCCCCAGGATTTCGGCTTGGGCTTGGCAGCCTTTATCGCGCTGCGTTTCTGGAATCTGCCGCCCTGGCTGGTGGTGGTCGTGACCGGAGTGGCTGGCGGGCTGATGGGCAAGATGTCCTGATTCCGGCAGGCGAATGCGTGCCAGATAGCAACCCGGCGTTCCTGGCGGAATCTGCGATGCCTCCATCCGGGGCTGTTTCCCTGTCTGCGGAAACGGGGGATATTCTGTAACCTCCAGCGATGCAGGCACATTTTTTTGTTGCATCCCATTCCCACTCATGTCAAAAGAAATACCAGTGTAAACGCCTGTCTGCTCCCCGCCAGTCGATCCCGGCGGCTTTTTTTTGAAAAATACCTCAGGGTGGATGGCACCGCATTCCATCGGCCTCCAGCCTGGAATGCCCGTGGATTGACTGCGTTCCGGATGACATGACAGATCGTACCCATCTCCGGGCCCGTGACCGTCCGGAAACCCGCTTTATTTATTGCGCAAAGGCTGCCCCATTGATTCAACTAATCCTGAATAAAATAAAGACGTTGTTCTCATCCGCGTTCTCATCCGCTCCTGAAGAAGATACGCCTGCACCGGCAGCAGCACCTCCGGTTCCCACACCGGAACCGCCGCCCCCACCCGCATCCCCGCCTCTCTGGACACCGGATCTGTTTGTGGTGCCGCCCGAAGAAGGAAAAGTCCGGTTTCATGATCTGGATCTTCCGGATCCGATTCTCCATGCGATTGCGGACCTGGAATTTCAATACTGCAGCCCGATTCAGGGCGCGCTCCTGCCAGATACCATCAACGGATCCGATGCCACAGGGCAGGCGCAGACCGGAACCGGAAAAACAGCGGCTTTTCTCATTGCCATTTTTACCCGGCTCACCCGGAATCCCTTGGGGGGGAAGCGACCCAACGGCACGCCCCGTGCCCTCATCCTGGCCCCCACCCGCGAGCTGGCCCTGCAGATCGAAGCGGACGCCAAAGGACTTGGAAAATATATTGAGATATCAACGCTTTGTGTTTTTGGCGGTATGAAATACGAGCAGCAAAAAAAAGCCCTGCAAACCCGGCGCATCGATGTAATTATCGCCACGCCGGGCCGACTTCTGGACTTCAAAAACCAGGGGATCCTCTCCCTGAAATCAGTGGAAATTCTGGTCATTGACGAAGCAGACCGGATGCTTGACATGGGCTTTATGCCGGATATGCGGAAAATTGTTTACAGCACGCCCCATAAGGACAAACGCCAAACCCTCTTTTTCAGCGCCACGGTCACCCCGGATGTGGAGCGTCTGGCCTTACAGTGGACCCGCAAGCCCGTGCATGTGGAAATCGAACCGGAAAAAATGGCTGCGGAAACCATTCACCAACGGGTCTATCTGGTCACTCAGGATGAGAAATTTGTCGTGCTCTGGAACCTGATCAAGAGCAAAAAACTCCAGCGGGTCATTATTTTTGTCAATACCCGGGAGGCAGCGCGTCGGGTGTCGGAGCGACTGTACCGTTACCACATCCAGTCAGCGCTGCTTTCCGGAGATCTTGCCCAGCAAAAAAGAATCAAAGTACTCGAACGCTTCCGAAACGGAGAAATCCAGGCCCTGGTCGCAACGGATGTGGCAGCGCGGGGGATTCATATTGAGGATATTTCCCATGTGGTCAACTACAATATGCCCCAGGACCCGGAGCATTACATCCACCGGATCGGCCGAACCGGCCGCGCAGGCGCGGAGGGCACCTCCATCAGCTTTGCCTGTGAAGAAGACTCCTTTTACATCCCTGCCATTGAGGCCCTGCTTGGCCACAGCTTTGAATATGACTATCCGGCGGATAGCCTTCTGCTGCCGATTCCCATAGAACCCCGGCCCCTGCCGCGCTCACAGGGATCCGCGAACCGGGGAAAAAGAAAATCAAAAGGCGGCAGTAATCAGCGTCATCGGCTGCGGCATAACCGATCCCGCTCTGGTCAGCACAAGGGCGGCCCCCCTCCCAAAACAGGTGACACCCGTCGACGTCGGAAACGACCGCCTGCCAGAAATCGGAACCGATCCGCTTCACAGAGCGGAAATCAGCATGCCGGATCCTGACCGTATGTAGATATTTTCTTGCGTCCATTGGTAATTGTGATATGAAAAATAGGCAGTATCAGGACTCCGCTTGCAGCTTGCCGTTACAACATTATTCCGCATTTACATCATCGTGAACAGGGCATGCGAATAGTGGAGTGAAGCGTTTTCTGGCGACTACGTCAGGATGCAGGGCAAACAATCTGTCAAACCCAATTGATCAACGGGAACGAATGAAACAGACTCTGGACCCTAAAATTCAGTTGATTGCGGACGTGATCGAGTTCCGTGGCTATGAGATTTCGCCCGCTAACAACGGAATTCAGGCCAAACTGGGGGAAAGTGACTTTTCAGATGACAGTGTCTCGTTTTATGTCCTGAAAAATAACCCAGACCATGTTCGGGCGAAACTCCAGATTAACAGTCCACTTCCCAACCAGATGGAACGGGATCTTACCAATATCCAGAAACAGCTGCAGGACAGCCTTGACGGGGTCGCCGACATTGATACCTTCCACGCGTTCGGCAGCCGCCGCGGAATGGATATCTATTACGCCACCGTCACCATGCGCGACACACCCAGCCCAGTCATCAAATTTCAGAAGACAGCAGGCACGGCGTTCCAGCAGTTCAAGGGGATAGATTCAAAGATGTTCCGCCAGAGTTTGGACAATCTGGGCCTTCCCCGATCTAGTAATCTACGCCTTGCCCTGACCCGGATTTTCAGGGAATCTTTGTCAGCAGCAGACCTCTATGCGGCCATCCAGGCAGAAGCCGGGTGCCTGATTTCTGATGAAGATGTTGCGGCCCTTGAATCAATTCTTCAGCTGGAAAAAGTTCCCCCGTTTATCTCCGGTCTAATTACGCTCATGAAAGCCATGCATGAATCGCCGGAACTGGCATCCCAGCCCGAGGAGAGAACCTCAGTGGTGGGGGATGACCCTGCAAATGGTGTTGATTCATAATTAATTTGATCATTTTTTACCGGACGCTCTTTTGCGGGTTCCGATTAGGGTGTTCTTACGGCCAGCACACTGCCGCATTCGCGGGAGTCGATTTTCCCATTTTTACGTCCGTCCGGAGACAACACTGACACAATATGCGTCCACCCGTCAGCATAGCTTGAAAACTGTGTAGATGACCAGTACCAGCGGCTTTCATCTTCCACCGGAAAAACAGGTGCTGTGCGAAAAATCCCCGCCAGCTCCTGCTGGGTCGGGAGCCGCCAGTCCGTATATCCACCGAACGCTAAGGCTTTAGTATAGTCTTTGGCGTCATCAAAAGACAGACAGGTCTGCCGAATCTGACTGGAGTCGAGCAGCGTCCACATGAGGCCTGTCTTTCCATCTAACAGCACATCTGCATTCTGAACGGTAAACCGGGAACGGGCAGCAGCGGAAAACTGGTTCATCACAACTGCTCTGGCTGCCGCGATCCGCTGGCCTTCGATTTGTCGGTCTTTTTCCTTTAGCCGGTTTGCCAGGGTCTTTTGCAGCCATTCATCAGAATAGGGGTAGGCTTTCAAATGATCGGCGTAAATTGCCTTGGCAGCCACATAGTCTTTACCCAGTGCAGCCGCTTTTTCATCCAGGGCCTCAAGCACTTCGGCATCCCGCCTGCGGAACTGGTATTTCTGGCGCAGTTTTTCCATCTTTTCGGTATGGCGGTGATTCTCCTTGTAGACCTCAAGATACCGTGCGGACAGTAGATAAGCCGTCTCCCACTCCTGTTTTTCCGCAAACAGATTCACGGTCTTTTCGATGAACATATAGTACTCTTCGCGCATTTCATCAATATACGCACGAACCTCCGATACATGCCGGCCTTTGGGAAACCGGTGCAGATAGCGCATGTACATTTCGATCCGGTCGTCGCTTCCCAGGGTGAGCCGTTTTTCGTTGATCGTATCAAACGCCTGATCATCGGCAGCCTGGGCAATGGATTCCCGCTTCTTTTTGAGTTTGCCCACATCCGGGTTACCGGCCAGTTGTTTGATGGCGGCACTCAGCCGCTGGTCTGCCGCCTCGAATGACCCGGCTGCAACCAGTTCATCCACGGCACTATTCGCCGCCTCAAACGATTTACGTGCAATCTTCCGGGTCAGGATGTCTGCCCGGGCCGAAGCGATTTTACCGTTTTCCGTGTCTCCATAGACATCCGCATACCGCATCAGGAGTTTCCGCTTTTGCTCCAGATCTTGGGTTTCCTCCACCTGAATCAGAAGATTTTCAAATTCCCTTGCCGCCATCTGTTTGGACCGTAATAAAAACAGACTCGTAATCACGAGCACACCAGCCGCCACCAGAACACAGAGAAGAATCAGGAAAAAATACGCCGGACGTCTGCTGACCGACCCGGTATTCAGCTTCCATTTGCGCTTCCGGCAATAATCGGTGATATAGGCTTCTGCTGCATCCGGATCCATACCGATGGATTCGGCACGCTTCATCAGTTCCCGAAAGGTGCCGGGCTTGATTTTCCCGCCCATGCCGGCAATATCGATATCACCGTCAAGCTCCTCCAGGCGAGAGGCAACACGCGCCTGATCATACATGCGGCGGGCTTCGGCTGTTTTGAAGAGCGTCATACAGTGACCGGTCAGCACAATACCAGCCGTGGTGGTGGCATCTTTTTTCGCCATCCTGTCATAGTCGGCCTTGACCGCCAGGGCCTGTTGCTGCAGTTCCTCCAGAGTGGCAAGGGGAGAAAGACCCAAAAAATCATACAGGGAGCTCTTACCCACAATTTTCAGGTTATCCGCAATTCCCTTTTCAATACTTTTAGCCAGCCGGGATTCGGGTTCTGTCTGGAATCCGGATTTTCCTTTTTGAATCGGCACGGTAATTCGCTTGCGGATCATCTTCTCCGGCAGCCCATGGGTCTGGGACAGCGTGGTTATTTCATCCGGGGTCATGAACCCTTTGGCGGAACGGGTTTCAATATGCCGATCCAGAAGTGCGGTTTTTTCCTTCATCTTCTTTGCGATCCGCCCCTGAACCGCCTTCGGCTCCAGGCCGGTTTTTTTCGCAAGATTAAAGATCTCTTCTTTGGATATCCCGCCTTTGCTCATCAGAATATCGATGAACCGGTCCACCTCCGCAAAGCTCTCCGCTTCCTGACGTTCAGCTGCTTTGGATGCCCTGACGGCTTCTTCATCGCGCAGCACATCATCAAGCATCACCTTACGAATATCCGAAATCATGCCGATCAGCTGTTTGGCCTGCGTGCCCTTAGTCGGATGATTCCGCAGGCGGCTCCACTCGGCTTGTTTCTTCGTAATTGCCGCTTCAATGACCTGCGCATCCGTTTCAGGTGGATCCACCTGCAGTTCCAGCAAAATAAAATAATTTTCGCGTGTCATAGGTATGCTCGTATACTCCGGGGGGGTGAAAGAAACGAAAAAAAGGCTGCCGTTTTCTGCGGTCAGGATTTTATTTCAACATCTATCAGACCCGTACAGGGCTGAGCCGATTTATTTTGGGGTGTAGAATTGATCATACTGCCGCGTATCAGTGAACGACCAAGTTCTGGCAACGGGCCTTTGCCTGTTCCAGCGCCTCGCCGCTGATCACGGAAGAGGTGTCGATGGACACGTCTACCTGCTGAGCATTCTGGGTCTCCACAGCGGTTATCTCCAGACATCCCTCCTCGTCCAGCTTGAATGTAATGTCAATGGGCACATCCGCAGGCAGTCCCCGGGGAAGCATCAGGGTGGCGGTGCCAATTTCCATGGCATATGCCAACGGCACCTCGCGCTCGCTCGTTTCGCTTTCCATAATACGGATCAGGACGCTTTCCTGGTCAGCCACCGCTGTATAGAAACGCTGATCAACAGTGACCGGCACCTGGGTATTCCGGACAATCAGATTAAAGACAATCTCATAATTGTGTTTATTGTGCGCCACAACCCCGAAACTTTTACTCGTCACATTCCGGACCTGAACGCGTGCCCGCTGGATCGTCGGTAGCGAATACCCGGTGGCATCTGCCACTTCCTGCTCCACTTCCCGCAGTTTCTCTGGCGTTACCGCCATTTGCCTTGCAATGGCCTCGATATCGCCGGAGCCGTCATTTTCCACTTTCAGGTCGCTCTCTTCAGACAGCCGCTGGATCAGACCGTCATTGATCGATAGTTTCCAGCCGTAGATGGCCGCGCCTTTTGCCACTGCCTCGTCCGGCTCAAACGTCCTGGGCGTGGCGTTGAATTCCGCTGCGATTCGCTCTGCGACCTGGGGCATCCGGGTGGACCCCCCCACCAGAATAATGTCGTCAAACCGGTCATATCCTTTTGACTTTGCCTCTTCCAGCATTTCCCGGGTAAACACGATGGTCCGCTCAAGAAGGTCAGCGGTCAGTTCCAGAAACCGGACCCGGTCCAGCTCGACCTTGACCCGTTCGCCGGCATGGGTAATGGAGATCGGTGTCCGATCCCGCTGGGACAGCACCTTTTTGGCTTTTTCTGCCGAAATCTGAAGATCCTGGCAAGTGTCCGGATCTTCTAGAATATCTTCCGAGGATCCGGTGGCCTGCTGGAAGGCCTCTACCAGAAACGCAACAATCCGGTCATCCCAGTCCTTACCGCCTAAATTGTGGTCCCCGCCTGTACAGATGACGTCAACCGACTCGGGCTTGATGTCGATGAGCGTGATATCAAAGGTTCCCCCGCCCAGGTCGTATACCAACACGACCTTGTGTTCAGTGCTTTCAACAGATCCGTAGGCAATGGCGGCCGCAGTTGGTTCATTGATAATCTGGCGGACATTCAGACCGGCGATTTCTCCTGCCTTTTTCGTTGCCTCACGCTCGTTGATCCCGAAATACGCTGGGCAGGTGATCACCACATCCGAGATCGCTTCCCCCATTCGTTCCTCAGCGTCCTGAATCAGTTTTTTCAGGATATAGCTTGAAATCTCTTCAGCCCGATACGTGCTGCCGTTATAGTCAAATAGAAAGTTTGGCTCCCCCATGGACCGTTTTACGAAACTCACCACTTCCTCGGGATAGATTTTGGAACTCTCTTTCGCCACATCGCCCACAACAATACTGTCGCCATCAAAAAAAACCACAGAAGGCGTGATTCGCTGATTCTCTGAGTTGGGAATAATCACGGCCTTTCCATATTCGTCCACGTAGGCAATGGATGAATACGTGGTTCCCAAATCAATTCCGAATACTCGCTTCATGGAATTAGTCATCCGTTCTCCTTAGCGCTGTTCTGTGGCGGCACCATTTGGGTTCGCGTCATATATACCGTGACCATTTCCGGCCTCAGCACATGTCCGTCCCGTTCATACCCCGGTCGCACAGTTCCTGCAACCTTTCGATCCGATTCCGGATCATCGGTTTCAATTTTTTTCACAATCCGTTGCCGGCTCGGATCAAACAGATCGTTTTCATAGGTAAATGCCCTGACACCCCTGAGAGAAAATATGTCCTCAAGATCGGACGGTATGTCTTCCAGCATTCTAAGCAGTTTTGTCGCATCTGCCTCGACAAGGTCCCGGTTTTGATAATGCCGCACCATTTTCCGGATATCATCAATGACCTTCACGAAATCCATGATCAGAGATTCCATGTACCGGTCGACCAGACCGTCGCGATACGACTGGAGCTCTTCATGCAGCTTGTCAATGATCGTTTCTTTGTGCTTATCGTATTTCAACTTGCTCTCAAATGCCTGGTTCAGCCGGTTCAGCGCTTCGTGCACGCCGGCCAGACCGGTTTCAGGACTGGCTGACGTTTCTGTTTCTGGCTCCAGGTCATCCAGCACGGCTTCAGGCGCATCATCCGGATAGGGAAACACCGAATCTCCCACAGGATCGACAAGTGCTTCCCGCGCCAGCGCTTCTGGGACATCCTTTCGGAAACCGATTACCGGAGGGGCAGGTGGAGGAGGCTCACGGCGCTTGGGTATCCCCTCCGCAGGGTCGGAAGGAGAACCGCTTTCAGGCAGATCTGCTGTAGTGCGCGTATCCCCACTTTGTACAGGGGGCAATTCCGGGATATCTGGAGATGCGTCTTTTTCCAGCACCAACTTGTCATCCTCCACTTCGGTCAGTTCGATCAGCGTATCCTCACTGTCTGAAGATATCGGTTCCGAAGGGACAGGATCTGGAGCATCAGCCGACGGGCGCCCGGCCGTTTCATCCTTTAGATAGGCATCCAGGGCTTCTCCCACTTCAAACGCGTCGTATTCTTTCGTCACGCGATACAATCTCCCTTATCTAGTCAATTCAGATGAATTGAAGGCCGGAAAGATAATGCTTATACAAAACATTAAGTTTGACCATATTCTCAATCATGCCAGATTGTCAAGGGGATTGTATGATTTTGAAAGCATTGTAAAAGTAGATTCAGATAGAGACGTTTTCTACTCGATTTTCATCACCCCGTACAATTAAGGTGCTCAGTGAAAATTCAGTCTGGACGTATGGATTGAATTTCGCTATAGAAAAGGTTCTATTTCCGCAGGCCATTTCCTCCTGTCGGGATCCTCAGAATCGAAACTTTTCGTCAAAGGGAAATCATGACTTTATCCAAAATGATTACCTATATCGCTGTACTGGTGGCAGCGTTGCTGCTCGGCAAGTGGTACGACACGGAACGGAAAGCCCTTCTCGTCAAAGGGGCGCCTCTGAAAAAACAGTTGACCACCGTGCCGGCAATCCTTATCGGTATTATTCTCATCCTTATGCTTTTTCTCCGCTTTTATCTGGACAAGTCGTGAGCCGCTGCCATTTTTTTCATCTTCCGTTCCCATAATCAAGGGATACCGTTTCGCCGGCCCTAGGCACAGCCCCGGTATCCATCCCATAAGCGTCGCTGGCGCGCGTTGCTAAAAACGCCTCATATGCGTCAATCTCAACAAGTATGGCCGCTGACTGGGTCAGTCCATTCAGCCGTTCACGGAACTTCGCGCTTCCGAAAAGCCCCTTCACCAACCAGCCCAGCCGACTGCGTAGCATGAAGGGGGCGTTGTTTTCACCGCAGGCAAGAACCGTATCTTCGACAAACCGGCGCATGGCGTCAAACCGTTCCGCACGAGTGACCACCGGAGGCGTCTTTCCTGCCAGCGCCGATTCCACACGGGAAAAAATGGCAGGATCCCCCATGGCGGCACGACCGATCATCACGGCATCACAACCGGTTTCCGCCACCATGCGCAGGGCGTCATCCGGCGTCTTTACATCTCCGTTCCCGATCACCGGGATGCGGACCGCCGCTTTCAGCAGGCCGATCAGCCCCCAGTCCGCTTCGCCACCAAACCCCTGGGTTGCCGTGCGAGGATGAAGGACCAGCGCATCCACCCCTTCGGATTCCGCCGCCTGTCCAAGGGCGAGGGCCGCGTCACCGGAAGCATCCCAGCCTTTGCGCAGTTTGATGGTGAGCGGTACACGGATCGCCTTCCGTACGGCGCCGATGATCGTCCGGGACAGGTCAAGATCCTTCATCAGGGCGGCGCCTGCACCGGTTTTCAACACCTTTCGCACCGAACACCCAAAATTGATGTCAACAATATCGGCGCCTGCGGCTTCAGCTGCGGCTGCGGCCCGGGCCATCCGATCCGGGTGTGCCCCAAAGATCTGAATCGATACAGGGGCTTCATTCGGTGCACAGGCCATCAGTTTTTTTGTTTTTTCAGATCCATAGGCCAGGCCGTTGGCACTTACCATCTCCGAACAGACCAGACCGCACCCGAATCTCCGGACCATCTGCCGGAAGGGCTGGTTGGTCACACCGGCCAGTGGCGCGAGAACAGTACGGCCAGGAATCTCCACCGATCCGATAAAAAAAGAACGTGTCGCTGTCACGGTCATAACAGAACCTGCTTTCCGGCAGTTTTTGCCGGTGCTGCGTAACAATAGAGGCAATGATGATAACACGGATGTCCGGCATAGGAGCCGATATCCGTTGATCGGGTGCACCCGCACCCCTGGGAGCGCCGCTGACCCGTGTCTTTTGCTGCAGACACCCGTCCCGGTTTGAGCTGTTTCAGAAGCGTTCCATCCACACAGGCGGCAGCCGAGACCGGCAGCGTTTTTTCTGCAGCTTTGCACACATCCGGTTCACAGCACAGAGCCAGGTCAATCTCAAACGGCGAGAGTACATGCACCATGCGCCGAATCACGGACGATTTCCAGTCCGGCGAAGGGTCTATCAGCACCAGGTGTTTATCAGCAAACCGTTTGCTTACTTTCCGGTAGGGATCGGCAAAACTGGTGATACACCGGTGGATACCGGCCTGGGATGCTTCGCGGGCGATGAGCGGAAAATCAGACAGATTGTTCCGCATACGTCCGCGCGGATCCTGATACCGGCACACCGGATCAAACCGCCAGATCACCCGGTCTGCCCCGAATCGTTCCGAAAGGGTGTGCAGTTGTGCCAGGCGGTCTTCGAGTGGCGGCACGCAGGGTTCAAGCAGGGAATCTGCACTGTTTACGGTAAACTGAAAAAAAAGGCCATACCCGGCGTCGCGCAGCCGCTCTCCGATGGTTCGCGTGAGAAACGGTCCGAAATTTTTAGACCAGAACACAAAAGAATGAACCGTCTCCGGAGACACGGGCACCCGAGACACACGTCCGGATCGCGGGTTTCTGACATCAAACCGGCCCCGGTCCATACCACGCTGAAACCAGTCTAGATAAAAGGCCGGGATATCCGTTCGCCGGGAAACGGACAGAACCCGCTGCATTAGCCCTCATTTTTCCGGTGACCGAACAGGGCGATCACGTTGCTGTTTTCGGATGGGGGTTCCATCTGCCCGGCTGCGTTTCCCTTCCGATCCTCATCGGTCATCTCAGGTATCTCTGGGGGAATCACGCGTTCCAGGCGCATTTCCTTTCCCCCCATGGTGAACGTGTCGCCATCAATATACCTATCTTTCAAAATCCAGATCACCACCTGAAGCGGAACCTGCAACAGGAGCAGGCGTACATGATACCAGTTTTTCTTGACATCCGGCAGGATGGACTCCACCCGTGCGTAGGTCAGGGGAACACCTTCCAGATAAATCAGTACCAAATCATTTTCACCGGTCATCTTTTTCATGCCCTTTGTCCGGCGATTTTCGCCGGCGTTAAATCAGTCATGGATGGTCGGAAAAAACACCGAGCGAAGCCAGGTGAACAGGGAGTTTTCCTTGAGTATTTCCATATCCATAATATCAAAATCATTGTAAATCCTATCTGGATCCGCACACCAGTCTCCCCGGGTTTTAAATGCCGCATCCGGATCCAGCTCCCGGATGACCCGCGCCGGATTTCCTGCTGCGATCACATTGGGCGGAATATCACCGACCACCACGGCGCCGGCGCCGATAATGCTGTTTTCTCCAATGGACACCCCCTTGCAGACAATGGCACTGTCGCCCAGCCAGACATTTGGCGCCAGATGCACGGGCTTTGAGGTGCCGATGGGCAGACTGCGGTCATAGATCCCATGCCAGTCCGAGTCGGTGATATACGCGCCGCTCGCCAGCATACAGTTATCCCCGATCACCACTTCAGTGGCGGCGCTGATGCGCACCCCCGGACAAATCAGGCAATGGTTTCCGATATCAATCCCCCGGATGGCAGTGTCGCCGGACCAGATGGAAAGCCGCACCCGTTTGTCCGGCGTGGCAATGACCGTGGCACAGTCCCCCAGCCGAATCGGTTCACCAAAAATCTCCACATACCAGGGTTTCATGAAGTTGTGGCCTTTGCCAAAGGACTGGAACTGGGGCCGGATATACCGCCGGGTATAGAATGCCTGCAATTTCAGATACGCTTTTTTGACCCCATAGGGCCGCCGATCTTTACGCACGGGTCTTTCCTGTCTTCTGCAACGTTACACGCGATAGGTGTTTACAACAGATGGCCGATACGGCTCTGCTGCCACACTGTATGAGAGAAAAAGTCCCAGGCCGGGGTGAGCCGGTACAAGGCATCTGCAGCCATGAGCACCACCGCATTGGTCCATGTCAGACGCTCTTCGGGCCAGATGACCATTTCCGGGTAGGTATACCCGCACCAGTAGGAGCCGTCTTCATACCGCCGATCCTGTATCCAGTCAAAGACGATCCGGGCCAGTTCATCGTTTCCCATGGCAAACAGGGCAAGGACGAACTCGGAAGATTCGGCAATGGTGATCCAGGGTTCGTCTGACACGCATCGGACCCCTTGCCCGTCATACACGAACTTTTTCCAGTATTTCTCCACCCGTTTCTGAGCCGCTTCACCGGTAAAGGCACCGGACAGAATAGGGTAGAACCAGTCCATGGAAAACCGGGATTTCGCGATATTATACAGATGGGGGCGTTCTCTCAGCGACCCCCCCAATTGTTTGAGGGCGATTTCCCATCTGCTCTGCGGTTTTTCCAGAAGATCCGCAATCATGATGGCGCATTTGAGACTGAGGTAGATGGAGCTGGACCCGGTCAGAAGGGACATGGGGTCCACTTCTCCTTCCGGACTTTTCGCCCAGTAAATAGAACCGCCCGGTGCCTGAAGTTCCAGGGCAAAGGCGATGGCGCTGTACAGGGTTTTCCAGTAGCGTTCCAGGGCGCCCCGGTCTCCGGTCACCCGGTAGTAATAGTAGAGACCCACGGCAATATACGTGGACATATTGGTATCCCGAGTGCAGTCTTCCGGCTGTCCGTCCCGGTAGGCAGCATACCAGCTGCCGTCATCCAGCTGGCAGTCTGCCAGCCAGTCAAAGGCCCGCAGGGCATCTGACTCGTAACCGGCGATGGTCAGTCCGATGGCGGCCTCGACCATATCCCAGGGATCGGTTTTTTCTCCATCACACCATGGGATTTCGCCGGATGTCCGCTGAAAGCGGCGAATCGAGCCAGCCACTTCCTTGATATCCAGCACCAGCCCACGCGGTACCTGACGCGATTTAATATCCATCCAATCTGCCTTCCTGTCGCATATCATCCCTATGCCTATCCTGTACGGATAAAATTTTTCTAATAAACCATAACGCTTTCGGAAGTAAACAAAAAAGGCGATACGCCGTTCACCGCACAGCAACGGCCGGGTTACCCCCCGCTCTTTCTTGCGATTCCATGCCGGTTCTGTTATCACCATACGGGTTAACACAAACGAGGCCGGTCTCCGGCCCTGAAACATCTTAACATGAAACGCCAGAGGCCGTGTACATGAACAAGCTGGATCAACACGAAAACCACACGAAGCAGAAACGGCTTTCGCCTGGCCGCGTCGCCCTGAAACTGTTTCAGTACCTGATCTGGATGGGGTGTTTTGCCTTTCTGACTGCTGTTCTTTCCGGTGCCGGACTGTTTTACCACCTGTCCCGGGACCTTCCCCATATTGCAACGCTCCGGGACTACCGCCCCCCAACCATCACCACCGTGCTGGCCGATGACGGCACCAAGATCGGTGAATTCTACAAAGAACGCCGCCTGGTGATTCCGCTTGCCGATATGCCGGACACCCTGATTCAAGCCTTTATCGCTGCCGAAGACGCCCGGTTCTACTCGCACCGGGGCATTGATATCATCAGTATCATCCGGGCTTTTTTCAAAAATCTGGAAGCTGGTGCCATTGTCCAGGGGGGAAGCACCATCACCCAGCAGGTCACCAAATCTTTTTTTCTGACACCGGAAAAAAGCTACAAGCGTAAAATCAAAGAGGCCATTCTTGCGTACCGGCTGGACAAGAACTTTTCAAAGGAAGACATCCTCTACCTGTATCTGAATCAGATCTACCTGGGCCACGGGGCCTACGGGGTGGAGGCGGCAGCGGAAAACTACTTTGCCAAGCCGGCGGCTGAACTGAATCTTTCCGAGTGCGCCATCCTTGCCGGACTGCCCCAGGCGCCCAGCCGGTACTCGCCGTTCCACTATCCGGAGCGGGCCCGCCAGCGCCAGCATTACGTGCTCAACCGGATGGTGGAAGAGGGGTTTATCTCACAGACCGATGCAGATGTGGCCAGGGCATACCCCCTTGATATTCAGCCGCGCCGTAACTGGTACATTGAAAAGGTGCCCTGTTATACCGAACACGTCCGCCGGTACGTGGAGGCCAAATACGGAAAAGAACTTCTGTATAACGGCGGCCTTCAAATTCATACGGCCGTGAATATCGACATGCAGCGCAGCGCCCGCGCTGAAATATCCGACGGGCTCCGGGCCATTGACAAACGGCAGGGCTACCGCGGTCCCCTGCGCTGCCTGGCGAAAGCAGATATCGAAGCCTTCTGTGAAGAACGCCGCAAAGCGCAAACACAAACGCCCCTTGCGCCGGGCATGTCAACCCGTGGCGTGGTCATTGATGTCAGCGACCGAAAAGGCCGTGTCACGGTCCGGCTGGGAAACGCCCGCGGTACCATCGCCCTCAACTCCATGAAATGGGCGCGAAAGCCGGATCCAGAACACGCCGCCTGGGAGCAGCCGGTCCGGCGCCCCGGACAGGTGCTGAAAACCGGCGACGTGGTGCTTGTCAAGCTGATCCGGCAGAATCCGGCATCTGGTGCCTGGGAGCTTCATCTGGACCAGGAGCCGGCCGTTCAGTCCGCACTCCTGTGCATGGAAGCGGAAACCGGCCATGTCAAAGCCATGATCGGCGGCCGGGATTTCATGAACAGCCAGTTTAACCGTGCCATCCAGTCCCGCCGCCAGCCCGGATCCGCATTCAAGCCGGTGATTTTCGCAGCTGCCCTGGACAAGGGATACACACCGGCATCAGTGATCATTGATTCGCCGATCATTTTTAAAGACGCGGCCCACGACTTTACCTGGAAACCCCAGAATTACGAAAAAACGTTTTACGGCCCGACCCTGCTCCGGGAAGCCCTGATCTACTCCCGGAATATTGTCACGGTGAAGGTGCTCAAGGATATCGGTATTGATTACGCCATCCGTTATGCGGACGCGCTGGGAATTCATTCCGAATTGAAACGGGATCTGTCCATTGCCCTTGGCTCTTCAGGCATTTCTCTGCTGGAACTCGTCCAGGCCTATTCTGTGTTTTGCAATATGGGATTTCGCATTGAACCGGTATTTATCACCGGAATTCTCGATCGGGACGGGAATGTGCTCGAACGGAATGATCCTTTGAAGAAAAAGGTGATGGAAATGAGCACCGCATTCATCATCACCCATATGCTCGAAGACGTGATCAAACGGGGGACCGGGAAACGGGTCCGGGCACTGAAACGGCCTGCGGCCGGAAAAACCGGAACCACCAATAACCTCTTCGATGCCTGGTTTGTGGGATATACGCCGCGGTTCATCACCGGCGTCTGGGTGGGATTTGACGAAGAAGCCTCTCTGGGCAGGTATGAAACCGGATCCAAGGCCGCCAGCCCCATCTGGCTCGGGTTTATGCAGAAAATCCTCGAAGGAAAGCCGCCACGGGTCTTTCAGGTTCCCGAAGGCGTGGTTTTCAAGAAAATCGATGCGGAGACCGGTCTGCTGCCCATTCCCGCCTCCAAAAAGACGGTCTTTGAGTGTTTCAAGGAAGGCACAGAACCGACGACGTACACCCCTCAGCCGGAAACCGGATTTGAAGACGAGGCCTTTTTTAAGACAGAAATGTACTAATGCGATTCATCAGGCAGCAGATCGGCCAGACTGACCCGGAAGCCATTGACCGTCACTGTTTCCGGGGGCAGATCCGCTGCGGTCACGCAGACGGCTTCAATGCCGTATGTCCGTTTGAGCACCGCAAGATTGTGCCGTCGCTGACCCATGCAGGTGGACTGGTATGGGGCTGCCACACCAAGGGTCAGGATGCGGCCTGCAAACCCGCTTTTTGAGAGGCCGTGCCGGATAAGGGCCAGATACAGGCGCGACTGAACCAACTGGCCAAATGCCGGATGATAAGGGCCGGCAATGATATCCGTCCCCGCATCCAGATCTGCGGTGGCCTGCAGCCCCATTCGGATCACCGGAATACCGGCCTTTCGGAACCGCACATACGCCGGAAACGTGGCCTCGACCGCCTCTGTTACCGAGAGGGCCTGATACCGGCCGTTCCGGTAATCTGTCGCCAGCGGGCTGCCGTTCACCACCAGGGTCGGATACAGGCGCAGAAAATCCGGTTTCAGCGCAATCACCCGGCATACGGTTTTTGTCAATCGTTCCGGCGTGTCTCCGGGCAGTCCTACCATCAACTGCACCCCCAGCTTCAGCCCGTGGTCCCGAACCACCCGGACCGCATGGACCACATCAGCGGCCGTATGCCCCCGGTTGCTCATGGCAAGTATCGTATCATCCATGGACTGCACCCCCAGTTCCACTGTCCGGACCTTGTATCCCCGAATCAGGTGCAGGGCGGCGGTCATGTCCGGGTCTGGCCGGGTTGAAAAGCGGATGCCGTGCACTTCGCCCCTGTCAATAAAGGCCTGGGATGTATCCAGCAGCAGTTTCAGGCAGTCTGGATTCAGAGCGAGAAAGGTTCCCCCGTAAAAGGCGATCTCGATATCCGTATACCGCCGGGACGCGCTGTGGCTGATCCAGGACCGGACGGTCGCTTCAAGGGATCGTGACAGATCGCCGGCAGAGGGCGCTGTTCCGGAGATGACCCGCTGATTGCAGAAGCGGCACTGATGCGGACACCCCTGGTGGGGAATGAAAAACGGGATGATCAGGTGGGTGGAGTTAGCTCTCAACTTTTTGATTTTTAAACTGTTTTATGGCATTTCTGGCAGCTGTCTGCTCTGCGGCTTTCTTGCTCCGGCCCACACCTTCGCTTTCGATGGAGCCGGCTGTGAGCCGGATGCGAAATGCCTTGTTGTGGTCTGGCCCGGATTCTTCGACCACCCGGTACACGGGCACCGACCGGAAATGGAGCTGCACCAGTTCCTGCAGCCGGCTTTTGGGATCATGGTGCAGGACCGGATCTTCACCGGTGGCAAGCACATCGGCAAACAGTGTGCCCACAAAATCGAATGCGGCGGAGAAACCGCCGTCCAGATAAACAGCCGCGATCACCGCTTCCATGGCATCTGCCAGAATCGACGGTTTTTCCCGCCCGCCGGTCTGGATCTCTCCCCTGCCCAGCTGAACATATCGGCCTAACTCAATGGTGCCGGCCACCACCGCCAGCTGATATTCATTGACCATGTTGGCCCGCATTTGGGACAGGTCGCCTTCCTTTAGCGCCGGATACGCATCCATGAGCAGATGGCCGATGCACAGGTTGAGTACCGCATCACCCAGGAACTCGAGGCGTTCGTTGTCTTCAATTCCGAGCGCGGGGTTCTCGTTGACATAAGAGCTGTGAAACAGGGCTTTTTGAAGCAGCGCCCTGTTTTTGAACGGGTAGGGAAGCAGGAGGGCAAATTCCTCCATACCAATATTTTCCTGCATGGTATCGGGTGTCCAGTAAAAAAAAAGCGACATGGACGTGTGGCACACTCGCAAAAACGCCTGAAGAGAGAATGCAAATCATCAGGCGTTTTTGAGATTACACCGCTGCATGTGCGCAAATGGGTTTCAGGCCGGATGATGCCCGGTGTTCCGGCCGGTTCTGTAAATGATCCTGCAACACTTCAAACAACGCGTACGGAACCTGGAGACGACCGTCGCCCAAGCCCATCCGGATCGGGCTGTCACTGGATCCATGATAATCAGATCCACCGGTGACCAGCAGATCATGGTCGCGGGCGACCTGGCGCAGCATGTCTGTTTCCTGCGCCGAGTGCCCGGAATAAAAGGCTTCGATCCCGCCAAGCCCCATTGCCTTCAGGTCTCCCACAAGCGCCGATAGGGCTTCCGGACCCTCCAGCTCCAGAAGGAGCGGGTGTGCCAGCACGGCAATACCGCCCGCGCTCCGGATCAACCGGATGGCGTCCGCACAGGGGATTCGGGTCTTGTCCACATAGGCGGGGCCGTTTTTCCCCAGATACCGGTCGAAAATCTCATCCATAGATTCTGCCCAGCCATTTTCAAGCATGAACCGGGCAATGTGCGGGCGCCCCACCTGTGCATCACCGGCGTGTTCACACACCGCTTCAAGGGAAATGTCAAACCCGAGCCCCTGAAGCTTTTCGACAATCAGCGGATTCCGGTTTTTCCGGGCGCTCCGCTGGGCATCCAGGGCCTGATTCAGTTCCGGATGAGACACATCCATGCCATATCCGAGAACATGAAAACTGCCGGATCGGTTGAGTGACAAAGGCGGTGCGGCGCTGATCTCCACGCCGCTTACAAAGGCAAGGCTGTCCGGAATGCGGGTTTTAAAAACGGCCTTCACCCCTTCCATGGAGTCATGATCGGTGATGGATAAGGCGGAAAGGCCTGTATCCACTGCCATCTGCACCACGGCCGCCGGTGTCAGCAGACCGTCGGACGCCGTGGAATGAACATGAAGATCGATCCGTCTTTTCACGGCATCAGAGTCCCAAGGCCTTTTCCAGTGCCTCTTCCTTGGTTTTGCAGTTGATGCACTGTGTGGTTACCGGTCTTGCATTCAGCCGATCAAGGGAAATATCTTCTTCGCAGGTTTCGCAGATGCCAAAGGTTCCCAGTTCGATCCGGTTCAGCGCCTTTCTGATTTTTTTGATCAGTTTGTGCTCTCGATCCCGAATCCGAAGCATAAAATTCCGGTCCGATTCATGGGACGCACGATCCGTGGGATCCGGAAAATTTTCTTTCTGTGAGGTCATGCCGGAGACGGTATCGTCCGCCTGACCCTCAAGGTCTTCCAGACGCTTGAGTAAAAGCGCTTTGAAGAAATCAAGATTCTTTTGATCCATAAGTCCTCCCTGGCTTTACCATCTCAACGCAAAAATGATAAAAAAAAGCTTAAAAACTTAGGCATACTTCATTCTGTTTGTAAAGTACAAAATCTCTCTGCGCCCTTGATTTTGCGCTGGATTTCATCTTCGGTGAGGTTCAGACGCACACTCATAAACAGAAGATCGCATATGACGTCTTCACGACAAGGGAACGGTTCCCATTCGCCGGAGTGTCTGTTGTTTCAGGACCCGTCCAGATTAAACAACACACGGAGCGCATTGAGGTAGGCAGACGCATTTCGATGCGATCCCGATTCTTTAAGAATCCGGATGGGATCATGCATGATTTTACGAACCACCGCATCACCCATTCGCGAAAAGGCCTCAACCCCTTCAGGATCCGGAACGCTGCCGGCAAGGGTCCGTGCCAGTTCAGCGTCCATGATGGCCTTCAGCTTGCCTCTCAGATCAATAATCGTCGGTACCACATTCAGGGCCTCCCGCCAGGACCGGAACCGGGCCACTGCCTCATTGATGATTCGCTCCCCCTTGACCGCCTCACGCTGCCGTTCTTCGATATTTTCCTCGATCACCCCCTTGAGGTCATCGATGTCATGGACAAACGCGTTATCCAGCTGGTTGATGGCCGGATCAATATCCCGAGGCACGGCGATGTCGATAAAAAAGAGCGGACGGCTCGGATGACCTTGGACCGCCCTTTTGACCTGATCTTTTTGAATCACCAGGCCAGGGGCGCCGGTTGAACTGATGACAATGTCCACCGAAGACAGCGTTGCCGCGATGGCTTCAAAGGCGATGGCCTGACCGTTGAACCGTTTTGCCAGGGCCACGCCGCGCTCAAATGTCCGGTTGGCCACAAACACCCGGCCGACCCGGTGGCGCATCAGATGTTCCACGGCCAGCTCGGCCATCTCACCGGCGCCTACCAGCAGAGCCCGTTTACCCTCCAGACTGCCGAAACGTTTCCGGGCCAGCTCGATGGCGGCATAGCTGATGGATATGGCATGATCACCGATACCGGTTTCCGTCCGGATCCGTTTGGCCGTGTAAAACGTCCGGTGCAGTAACCGATTCAGCACCACCCCCGATGTGCGCAGACGGGCGGCTTCTTTGTAAGCGGCTTTGATCTGTCCCAGGATCTGGGGTTCTCCGATCACCAGTGAATCAAGGCTTGCCGCCACTCTGAACAGGTGCCGGATTGCGTCCTCTTCCCGATGCAGATACAAACAGGATGCAAAGGTTTCAACCGGCACATGTTGAAACTGGCTGAGAAACCCCTGTATGGCTGCCGGCGCTGCTTCACTGTCATGGGTGGTATAGAGGATTTCCACACGGTTACAGGTGGACAGCAGAAACACTTCCGCTAGTTCAGGCAAGGCCCGCAACGCTTCCAGCGCCGCTGAAAGCCGTTCATCGGAGATGGTCAACTGCTCACGTATATTCACGGATGCCGTTTTATGGTTGAGACCGACCAGCTGGATCTCCAGCTGGGCTTCAATGCCGCGTGCATCCTTTTCCCGTCTCGGGTTGCGGGCACTACACATGCCTGACGGCGGTTCTGTCATCGAATCATTACAAAGTGTTAACGCAACCATCTTGCCCCTGCATGAAAAAAGTTATACCAACTTAACATACCCATCATCCATCTGGTGATCGCGGTCCCGGCAGCCTTACAACTGGCCATTCCACCGCATCGCCCTGCACCTGCCAGCCAGCATCGGGTCAGACCGCATTGGGATCCCGGCGGTCAGCGTTACTGTCGCACACGGCCCTCAACCAACGCTGGATCATCTGAATCCATCACATCCATGCCGGTTTCCCTACGCAGCAGTTTCGATACGCCCGACCGGTCGTTTGCCCGAAGCATCGAGAGCAGACCGCCTTGAAGAATACGGGCAAAGGTCCTTCGATGTCCATCGGGGTCATGCCCCCGGGCCAGCAGGCGTTCGCGCAGCACCCCTAAAATCCGGGCAGCAACAGCATATTCGTCGCCCAGCCATTGCTCCAACTCCTGGCGGATCCGCCGGGACAGGGCCGGGCTGTTGCCGCCTGTGGAGACGGTCAGCACCACATCCCCCTTCAGCACAAGGGCGGGCAAGGTGAAATCCGAGGCGTCCGGATCATCGGCAATGTTGCAGAGAATGCCCCGTCTTTGCGCATCTTCAGCCACCCGTGCATTCACCTCCCGGCTATCCGTGGTCCCGAACACGAGAAACACACCGTCCATATCACCGGTCGCGTACCTGCGGGCAACCCAGTTTACACGGCCGGCCGCGGCCAGTTCGGCCAGTTCCGCATCTATATCCGGGCTCACCACAGTCACCTGCGCCCCGCAGGAAATCAGCCGGGAGACTTTACGGGCCGCCACACGGCCACCGCCCACCATCAGGCAGGCGCGTCCGGTCAGGGAGAGTTGAATCGGGTAGGGTTGTGTCATGGCGACGCTGCCTCCATCCATTACCGTCAAACTTTAATAATAAGCTTTTTAATCCATTTTCGCAACAGACAAATAAAACAGTGTTAGAAACAAATAAACTGTCCTAAGCAAGAACAAATAAACTGTCCGGTTTGTTAAAAGGGACCAGAAAGGAGGTCCCATGAAACAGACACAAGTA
>PDWJ01004298.1_pt1 | contig 24140 bp, 23 predicted proteins | sample 1430881 | NCBI WGS metagenome assembly PDWJ01 (sample SAMN01162460, study PRJNA174530) | Oral metagenome, whole genome shotgun sequencing project. | biome: Marine environment; feature: Marine mammal; material: Swab sample of the gingival sulcus; isolation source: swab sample of gingival sulcus...
ACTGTGAATGGCGTAACCTACTGGCGCCAAACGACTTTTCCGCCATATTCCGCCCCATTCCGCCCCCCTTACTTTTGTCAGTACTCATAAGGAGCCACACTCGCCCACCGGCAGGGGCTTGAGCGAGTCCTTCATCCCTCGGCACCACGTCGCGCTGCATCAGCGCCTCGAGCGCGCAGCCTCGCGACCGATTGTCGAGGCGAGCGCGAAGGCACGCACCGAGCGCGCCGTGCTGCGCGGGCTGGCGTGGTTGGCCCGCTTCGGGGACGATGACCGGCGCTTCGCCGCCGTGCTCAGCGATTACACCCTAGCACTGGCCGAGCTCACGCTGGTCGGCACGGGGCGAAGCCGCGGCCTCGCGGGGTCCCTGCTCGACGCCGAGTTATCCCGCGTCGAGGTCCGTCTCGGCGGGCACTTCGCGCCGACCGTCGATGGCAAATGGGACTTCTACACGGTGACCTGGGCCGCTGCGCTGCGGCGGCGGCGGCTATCGCGCTACCGCGGCCTCGCGGAGCGCGTCTTCCCGCCGCTGGGCCAGCTCCCGTCAGCGCCGAAGCTCCCTGCGGCGATCGCGCTACGGGACTACGACACCCTCGGCGACGCGCTGATCGACGCCTCCTTCGCCGATGACCTACGGCGAATGCGGCCGAAGACACGCGCCTGGGTCCCGGACCCGAAGCTCCCGGCGCTCCTGCGGCGCCTCGACGGGCTGGCCCTCGAGCATACCCGCATACCCGCTTCTCGAACGCGCCGGCCTATCATCGGCAGCTCTACTTCGTGACCCACGTCGTCCTCGCGGCCTGCGCCTACGGGCGATGCCCGCTCCCCCGCTCGACGCTGCTCTCGCGGCTGCGCGATACCCTCGTGGTCGAGCTGCCGATCGTCCGGCAGACCTCGCGTGACACGGACCTGCTGGCCGAGATGCTGCAATGCCTGCTGCTCCATCCGCGCGGCGAGCGTGGCGCCCTCGCCGAGCTCGAGGCGACGCGGCGGGCGCTGCTCGAGCGGCAACGCGAGGACGGATCCTGGCGACGCCGCGGCGACGCGACGCATAGCGTGTATCGCGCGATGCACGGCACCTGGGCGGTGACGACGGCGCTCGCCACGTGGCTCTCGCGCGCGAGGTGAGGTGGCTCAGTCGAGGACGTGCTTGTCGAGCACGAAGGCGGTGAAGGTGGCCGTGAAGACCTCGCGGTCGCCGACCCGCGCGCTCGCGGTGATGACGCGCTTCTTGCCTTTCTCTTCGTCGACGCGGGCCTCGGCGATCACCTCGTCGCCGACCTTCACCGGGGCGAGGAAGCGCGTCTCGGCGGCGCCGAGGACCACGTTGGGATCGTTGACCGCCAACATCGCGGCGTGGTCGGCCGCGCCGAAGACGAAGCCTCCGTGCACGAGACCACGCTCGTCGACCTTCATCGCCTCGCTCGTCTGCAGCGTGACGCTGGCGCTGCCCTCGGCGAGCTCTCGCGGCGCGCCGCAGAGGCCGTGGTCGATCGTCGGGTGGGTGTTGACCTCGATGCTCATCGTCGCTCTCCATCGTCTTCGGAGGTGTTCATCGTGCTCGAGCTGTTGCGACCGTAGCTCGCGTCTGCGTCGTGGGCTAGGGCCAGCAGCTGCTCGCGAAGCCAGCGGTGCAGCTCGTCGCCGTCGAAGCGGCGCTGCCAGCAGAGCGAGACGGTATAGGGCGACAGCGACAGCGGCGGCTCGCGAACCATCAAGCCCAGCGGCTCGGCGACCTCTCTAGCGATGCGCTCGGAGACTGTGAGCACGTAGTCGCCGCCGGCCACGAGGTGCGGGGCGGCGACGAAGCTCGTCACCGAGCGCGCCACGCGCCGACGCAGGCCGTGCTCGGCGAGCAGGTCGTCGACCACCCCCCGCGGCTGTCCGCGGGGCGCGACGAGCACGTGGTCGAGCTCGGCGTAGCGCCGCAGCGTGAGCCGTCGCCGGGCGCGTACCAAGGGGTGCTCGGCGCGCAGCACGCAGACGAAGCGGTCATCCCAGAGCGGCTCGACGCGGACGTCGTCGGGCAGCCCGTCGAAGACGCCGATCGCCAGCTCGAAGTCGCCGCGGCGCAGCTGCTCGACGAGCTCGGGGCGCTGCGGCACGCCGACGAGCTCGACCCCGGGCGCCGCCCCGGCCAGGCGCGATGAGAGCGGAGCGAGCAGCAGCAGCTCCGCGTAGTCCCCCGCGCCGATCATCGGGAAGCAGGAGCCCAAGAAGGAGTCGAAGAAAGCTTCGAACAAGCAGCCGACGAAGCCAACAAAGCCAGCGAAGAAGGCGCCGGAGAGGTCAGCAGAGAAGTCGGCAACGGAAGCAACGCCCCATACCGTCCGGCCGCCGACCCCGGAGGAGCGCGCGACGCGGCTCTTCGCGGCGCTCTTGGCGCGCCGCGAGGCGGCGCTGCGCGTCGGCATCCGGCGACCGCTCCTCGAGCCGCTCGGAGACCTATTTCTGGTGAAGCACGACGACCTCGCCCGCGCCTCCTCCGCGCTGCTGCTGCAGGCCGAGTCGCGCCGGCTGGCGCACGAGCGGCTGCGGAGGCACCTCGCGAGGGTGAGTGGCTTCGCGGCGGTCCCCTGGCGCACGTCGTCGGTGAAGGGGTATCAGATCGTGGCAGCGGAGCGGCAGGCCGCCTGGCCTTACCTGATGTTGGCGGCGGCGGCACAGAGGCTGCTGACGTCTGCAGCGCCGCCCATCGTGCCGCGACTCGCGCGGATGCTCGGCGAGCAGCGGATGTCGACCGCCCGACGGCTCGCCTGGCGCTACGCCGGCGCGGCCCACGCGGCAGCGGGTGTGCTCCCGCTAGAGAGGTGATCACGTAAACGGACCGAGCGAGGCGAAGGAATTGGAATCACAGGCAAGGAGCGAGGAGGGCGCCTACTGTTAGTAAGCAACCGACGAGAGTTTACGTGTTCAGCTCTCTAGACGCCCGGCTCGCCCTGCACGCCGCCAAGGCCGCCGAAGCAAGCAAGAGGCCTCTTCTGGCCGAGCGCTACTATCGCGAGGCGACCGTCGAGTGCCGCTTGCTGCTGCTGCTAGCCCGCGGACGACGACGCTGACTTGGATCACATCTCAGGCTGAGCGCGTCTCCCCGGCACCCGGTGTCGCGGCGACGCGCCGCGGCAGCTCCTCGGCGAGGTGCTCGACGAAGGCGCGGACGCGCGGATGGAGGTGCCCGCTCGGTGGCAGCAGCGCCTGGATCGGCGCCGGCGGCGCGCGATAGCCGCGTAGCAGCGCGACCAACGAGCCGTCGGCCAACGACGGCGCGACGAGCCAGCGCGCGAGCAGCGCCACACCGAGCCCCTCGCGCGCCAGCTCGAGCACGGCCTCGCTGTTGTTGGCGGCGAAGCGCCCGCGCACGGTCGCTCGCTGATCCTTGCCGGCGCGACGGAACTGCCAGATCGCGGGCGTGTCGAGGCCGCTATGGCGTAGACACTCGTGGGCCTCGAGGTCGCTCGGCCGCCGCGGGCGCCGCCGGCCCTCGAGGTACCCCGGCGCGCAGACGAGCACCCGGTCGGTCTCGGCGAGCTGGCGCGCGCGGTAGCTCGAGTCCAGCGGCCGACCGACGCGCACGGCGACGTCGAAGCCGCCCTCGAGCAGCTTCACGTAGCGGTCATCGAAGATCAGCTCAACCTCGAGGCGCCGATGGCGCTCCATGAAGGCCGCGCAGAGCGGCAGCACGAAGAGCCGCCCGAAGACCACCGGCACGCTGACGCGTAGCCGCCCCTCCAGATCGCCGCCGCCGCGCGCCGAGATCGACGCCTGCAGGTCCTCGTAGCCGGCGAGCAGCTCGCGGGCGCGGTCGTAGCAGAGCTGTCCGGCCTCGGTGACCCGTCGCTGCCGCGTCGTGCGCTCGACCAGCGTCGCGCCGAGCTCCTCCTCGAGGGCCGCGATCCACTTGCTGATCGTCGACTGCTGCACCCGCAGCTCGGCAGCCACGGCGCTGAAGCTGCCGAGCTCGACGAGCCGCACGTAGGCCTGCATCACCTCGAGGCGATCCATGCATCATTCCACCATGGAATAACTTGTAGTCGCAAGAGCCCATGGAAGTCCTCCGCGGAATGCACCACAGTGTCTCTCGTCAACAGGAGGAACCGACATGACCGACCACAAACCGATGATCGCCGTTCTGGGTCTGGGCGCGATGGGCAGCCGCATGGCGCGGCGCCTGCTCGACGCCGGCTACCCGCTCTCGGTCTACAACCGCGACGCCAGCCGCGCAGACGCCCTGGTCGACGCCGGCGCGCGCCGCGGGCAGACCCCGGCCGAGGCCGCCACCGGCGCCGAGATCGTGATCGCGATGCTCAAAGGCGACGACGCCTCCCGCGAGGTCTGGCTCGGTGAGCACGGGGCCCTGCGCGCCCTCGCCCCCGGCGCGCTGGCGATCGAGTCGAGCACCCTCACGCCGTCGTGGGTCCGCGAGCTCGAGCGCGCCGTGGTGGACGCCGAGGCGAGCCTCCTCGACGCGCCGGTCGCCGGCTCTCGCCCGCAGGCCGACGCCGGCCAGCTGATCTACCTGCTCGGCGGCCGCGAAGGCGACGTCGCCCGCGCCCGGCCGGTGCTCGAGCAGCTCGGCGGCGCGCTGCACCACGTCGGGCCGAGCTGCGGCGCCGGCGCGACCTTCAAGCTGATCGTCAACGCGCTCTTTGCCAGCCAGGCTGCCGTGGTCGCCGAGCTCCTCGGCTTCGCGGGCAGCGCAGGCCTCGACGTCGGCGCCACGGCGGCGCTGCTCGGCGAGCTGCCGGTGACCAGCCCTGCGGCGCGGGGGCTCGCCGGCGCGATGGCCGCGGGCTCCTTCGCGCCGCTCTTCCCGATCGACCTCGTGGAGAAGGACCTGCGCTACGCCGACGACGCCGCGCGCAGCGCCGGCGCCGAGCTCCCCACGGTCAACGCCGTGCACGCGCTCTTCCGACGCGCGGCCGTCGCCGGCCACGGAGGCGACAACATCAGCGGCGTGATGCAGCTATTTTCTCGCGAATAGCGCTTCGTCGCCAGGTTGAAACTGCTCGGCTCTCCTGTCCCAATGAACGGCATGAGAGCGCGCGCGCTGACCCGCAAAGAGCAGACCACCGCCAAGCTCGTCAACCGAATGCTCGACGAGCCTGCTGCGGTGAGCGCGCTTCGGGAGCTCACTCCTCGACAGCTCGGCGCGGTCGTTCGCCACGTCGGCCTCGAAGATGCTGGTGAGCTGCTCTGCCTCGCCAGCGGCGACCAGCTCGTCGGGCTCTTCGACCTCGACCTCTGGCGCGACGCGCGTGACGGGCATGACGAGCGCTTCGACAGCGAGCGCTTCGCGCGCTGGATCGAGGTGATCGCTCAGGCGACATCCGACGAGGAGGCTGCCGCGCTCTGGAGCGCGCAGGACGAGGACCTGCTCGGCCTCGGCCTCGCCTCGCGTGTGATGGTGCTCGATCTCGACGCGCTCGCGCCGCAGCTGAGCGCGTGGGCCGAGCTGGGCCTGGCCCAGGCCGCGGAGGTCGACCGGCTCGACAAAGCGCTCGAGGGCAGCCTCGGGGTCGAGCTCGAAGGCTGTCGTGTGATCGCCCGCGAGAGCCACGGCTTCGACGCGATTGTGGAGCTGCTGCTGGCCCTCGACCGGGACCATCGTGACCTCGTCGAGCGCCTGCTCGCTCGGCTGGCGGCGCTCGGCGCCGAGCGCCTCGAAGAGGAGGGACCGGCCGAGCTGCTCAGCGCGGCCCAGTCCTTGGCCGAGGATGTTGCGGGCGCTCGAGAGGACCGCCGCAGCGCCGAGGGCTATGTCGCGCCCTCCGCCGCTGCGGCCTTCTTGCGGCTAGCAACGCAACAGGCGGAGAGCATCCCCACGCTGCTGCAGGTCCGCGAGCGCGATCCGCTGACCCGAGCCTACTTTCGCCAGCTTCACCGTACACCTCCCGCGGAGACGCCCCGACCTTGCGCTGGCGGCGCCCCCGGGGCCGCACGCAGCCCTGGACAGCCGATGCCCTCGACGCTCGCCGAGCTGCTCTCGGTCGCCGAGGTCGAGATCGCGACATCATCGACGCCGGCTCTGCCCCCGGTAACCTCCGGCATCGAGGATGCGGCGGAGACACTGCGAGCAGGGCTGCGAGGGCTGGGCGACCGAGCGCCCGAGATCCACGAGCAGCGCCTGCACGAGCTCGTCTACCTGGCCAACGTCCTGGTCGCCGCCGGCGACGTGGCCCGTCGACGCTACGGCTTGGCCGAAGCGGCTGACGCTGTTCTGGCCACCTGCGATCGCGGGGCAGGCTATCTCGTCGAGCGAGGCGAAGGGCTCGACGACATGCTGCGGGAGCACGGCGCCGATTGGCTCTTTCGCCTCGGCTGGGCGCTCAGTCGAGCTCGAAGCAGCTGAAGCGCAGCGCCCGGAGCGGGACGCGGCCGTCAGGCTCGACGCTCACGCCCTCGGCCTCGAGCGCCCGCCGCTGGCGCTCGAAGCTCTCCGAGCCGACGGGAAAGCTGATGCGACCTCGGCTGTTGACCACGCGCTGCCAGGGCACCTCGCCCGCCGCGTGGTCCACCTCGCGCAGCGCCGCCAGGGCGTTGCCGACGTGACGCGACACCTGCACGGCGCCGAGGGCCTTCGCGATATCGCCATAGGTCGTCAGCGCCCCGCGCGGCACCTGGCGCACCAGCGCATAGACCCGCTGGTTGAAGCCCGGGCGCAGGACGCGATAGTCGTCCGCGGCGGGTTCAGCGTCGGCCAGCGCCGCTTCGCTAGATGTAGTCGAGCCGCTTCTTGCTCTTGACCTGCGCGCCATAGTCGCGAATCCACGTCAGCTCGTCTTCGGAGAGGGGGCCAGCCTCGAGCGCCTCGAGGTTCTCGTCGAGCTGGGCGCGGGTCTTGGGCCCGGTGAGCACGACGTGCACATGCGGGTTGGAGAGGCAGAAGCGATAGCAGAGCGGCCCGGTCAGCGGCGGCATCGGCGCCCCCTGCTGAGCCCCGGGCCAGGGCCGCATCTCGACACCCTTCAGGGGGCGGAGCAGCTGGCGCCAGCTCGTCGCCGTATAGGTCACCACCGACGGGTTGCGCAGCTCTAGGTGGGGAAAGATGTCGCGCTCGGCGCCGGGGTGTTTGGCGTTGTAGCGCAGCATGAAGGTGTCGAGCACCGAGTCCTTGACCAGCTCGGCGGCGCGCGGCCGATCGTGGATGCTGCAGCCCACGGAGCGGACCTTGCCCTCCTCCTTCAGCGCCACGAGGGTCTCGGCGATGCCCTCGCTGAAGCGCGACGCGACGCCGAGCCAGCCGAGCTTGAGCACGTCGATGTAGTCGGTGCCCAGCTTGCGCAGCGCCTTCTCCACGCCGCGCCGCGGGCCGCCGGCGAGGAAGACGTTGTCGAGGATCGCCACCACGTGCTTCTCGCGGTCGCGGGCGAGGAGCGCCTTGAGCGGCTTGGTCACCTTGCGAAAGGTCGCCCCCCAGAGCCAATAGCCCGCGCCCCGCTCTGCGGCGTAGAGGATGTCGTCGCTCGAGAGACCGTAGTTGCCGGCGATCCCGAGGCGGAGCACGCGCTTGCCCACGGAGGGCAAGGTGACGTGGCTGAAGGAGTCCCCGTTGGCTAGTTCTAGGTCCATGCCGCGATGGTGACCGCGCGGTCTCCCTAGCGCAAGGGGTCTAGCGGCGCAGATCGAGGTGCCCCCGGGAGGGCGCGCATGCAACGCCCTGGGGCGCGCGCTAGCATCGACGCAGAGGGAGTCGAGATGTCGTCGCTGATCCCCACGCTCTTCCAGCTGCACCTCTTCGCGAGCCTGGCGATGGTCGGGCTGATCTGGACGATCCAATGGGTCCACTACCCGCTCTTCGCGCAGGTGGGCCCCGAGGCCTTCGAGGCCTACCACCGCGCCCACGTGCGTCGGATCACCCACGTCGTCGGGCCGCTGATGCTGCTCGAGGCCGGGAGCGCCGCGGCGCTGCTGCTGCTCGCGCCGGTCGACCTAGCGTTCTGGATCGCGGTGGCCCTGCTCGCTGTGGCCTGGATCTCGACCGCGCTCTGGCAGGTGCCGATGCACCGCAAGCTCGAGGCGGGCTTCGACGAGCGGGCGATCCGCGCGCTGGCGACCAGCAACTGGCTCCGCACGATGGCCTGGACCGCCCGCGCCGCGCTGCTGCTCTGGGGCACCTCGCTCGCTGCCGCCTAGCCTGTCTTGCGACTCGCTCGAGCCCTCGGGCTTTGCTAGCTTCCGGGCATGCGAAAAGACGACAAGCTAGCCCGCCTCGTCGAGGCTGCCCTCGGCAGCCCGGTGAACCGACGTTCCTTCCTCAAGACCAGCGCCCTGCTCGGCGGCAGCGCCGTGCTGGCGACGACCATCGGCTGCTCCGACGATGACCACCCCGCGGCGGACGCGGGCGTCGACGGCCCTCTGGCCGATGGAGCCGCCGACCAAGGCGCGGACGCTCAGACCGCGACCAAGCTCTTCGACGTGCTCGAGGAGGTGCAGCAAGCGCTCCGGCAGAGCCCGGACCACCTCACGGCGCGCGCCAACGCGCTCGTCGCGGCCAAGGACGCCTCGGCCATCCACACCTTCGTCCGCGACGAGATCGTGACGATCCCCTCCGAAGACTTCCGCATGGACAGGCCCGACATCGCGGTCCGCTGGGGTTGGCGCGGCACCTTACGCGGCGGCGCCGGCACCCCCCGAGAGAAGGCCGATCTGCTCGCCGAGCTCTACCGCCGCGCCGGCTTCACCCCGCAGGTCGTCGCTGGCTACGTCGACGCCCCACCCAGCGACTGGAAGCCCTGGCTGCTCCGCACCGTCGAGCGCGAGTTCAAGCCGCCGATCGACGACGCCAAGCTCGCGGGGTGGCGCCAATCCCTCGGCCTGCCGACCACCTCTCAGACCAAGATCGACGAGATCGACGCCGACCAGAGCGCCGCCAAGGCCTTGGCCCAGAGCCTGACGCCGCTGCTCGGCGCGGCCAGCTGGAGCGTCTGGGCCTTCGACTGGCGCAACGGCTTCCAGCGGATCCCAGAGGTGAAGATCGAGGTCGACGGCAAGACCCAGTACGCCAACCCGACGGTCCCCAAGGCCGTCTTCGGGACGTCCTATTTGAAGGCCAACGAGCAGGACCGCCCGGCGGATCCGGCCCGCGAGCTGCTGAAGGTCAAGCTCCGTCTCGAGGCCGCCGCCTCCGACGCGCCCGCCGATCGGATCAAGCTGCTCGAGACGAGCTTCGGCGCCGATCAGCTCGTCGGACGGCAGGTCGTGCTCAGCATGCTGCCGACGATGCCGATCGAGGCCTGGGCCACGACGGCGATCGGCGGGGTTCGCCTGTTCACCCCCACGCTCACGGTGCAGGGCGCCGACCTCTCCGACGCGGAGGCCCAGCAGCTGAGCGTGCAAGGGGACTCGATCACGGTCAACGGCGATCGGGTCGAGGAGCGCACGGATGGCTCGATCTGGCTCGGCGACGCCGCGCTGGTGGTCCCGGGAGCGCCGCCCGTCGACGCGAAGCAGATCGACAAGCTCGTGATCGAGGAGATCTCCGCCGCCGAGTTCGACGAGGTCGTCGTCAAGGCGCGGGCCACCGACACGGCGGGCAAGGCGATCGAGGGGCTGCCCGCGAGCGCCTTCGAGCTCGCCGAAGAGGGCGAGGCGAAGAACTTCCTGCTGCGCACCAACGCCAACCGACCGCGGGTGTCGATCCTCTCCGATCAGTCGCTGAGCATGCCCGTCGAGTTTCGCGGGGCAGCGGCGCAGGTCTTCCTCGATCAACTCGAAGCGCAGATCGCCAAGGTCGAGCCCAACGCGAGCTTCGGCCTGACGCTCACAAACTCGAACCTCTGGACCGAGGCCGCGAAGGCCGCGGCGAAGCAGCCCTCGGTGGTCGTCTTCTGCACCGACGGTGACGTAGGAGACAAGAAGACGCCCCAGATCGAGGCCCAGCTGAAGCAGGGGCCTCCGGTGGTGCTCCTCGCCGTCGCCGGCACGAGCAAGCCCGTGCTCGACGAGATCGCCCAGCTCTCCGGGGGCGTGGTCTTCCCGGTGACGAAGGTCTCCGACGCCGTGAGCGCCGTGGCGGGCTACCTCGCTACCTACGACCCGCCGCCCTATACGTTGACCTACTCGGCGCCAAAGGCTGGCCCCGCCACGCGGCAGGTCTCACTGCGCCGCGCCGAGCCCGCCGGCACGACGACGAAGGTCGAGGCCAAGGGGAGCTATCAGGTCCCCAGCGCTCCAGCGCAGGCCCGGCGGCTCTGCGGGCTCTATCTCTATGTCTCGGTCAAGAACGAGAACAACAAGGGCGTCGAGCTCACGCGCACGCTCGCCGGCAACCTCTATCAGACGAAGGCGCCGGTCGACGAGCAGGCGATCAAGAGCACCCGCGACGCGCTCCTCGGCAGCACCTTCGTCTCCTTCGAGGCGCACCCGCCCACGCGCGCGCAGTGGCTCGACGACGTGATCAGCACCAAGCTGACGCTGCGTGACTTCTACGACCCCGACAAGACCAAGACCGCCGGCGACGCCCTCGCCCTCTTCGGGGCAGGCATTCGCTATCTGCCCACGGAGCTCTTCTCGGTCTATCCGCCGATGGAGCGCCTCGGCGACGCCACCGCCCTCCCCTACGTCGACCGCCTCTGCGGGGCGATCTACAGCGAGCAGCCTCAGATCGGCACCTCCGTCGTGCTCAAGCGGATCGACGTGCTGCCCACGTCCCGCTTCTGCATGGTGATGGAGGGCGACGGCGCAGCGCGACGGGATCGCACCGCCGAGGCCCTGGCCCAGCTCGCGATCAGCGAGCAGACGCTCTTCGACAAGTCCACCGCGTCGCTGTTGGCCAACGCCAAGCTCGCCACCGTGCGCTGGGGTGACCACGGCTACTTCAACCAGAGCGCGACGCTCACGCCCGACGAGAAGGCGCGCTGGAAGGCCATCTTCGAGGCCTACAGGGGCGACGTGCGGCTCGTGCCCGAGAGCGGCGCGCCGCTGGCGTACTGGAGCCTCGACCACGAGAGCGGCGCGCTGCTCGGCATCCTGCCTGATGGCACCGGTGGCGGGACGACGGCGGCCGACATCCAGCGCCAGATCGCCGAGATCGACCGTCTCGCCAGCGCCTTGAACCTGCTGGCGACCGCCGCCGGCGGCGGGGTCGCCCTGGGGCTGGTGGTCAACTGGGGGCAGCTGCTCGCCCGCCTCTACGGGGCCGTCGCCGTCACCATCGCGACCCTCGACGCCTCGGGACTCGACGCCGCCGTGCGCTCGGCGATCTCCAACTTCGCCTGCAACGCGATCAAGACGCTCTTCCTCGGCGCCATGGGCGGCCCCGGCACGGCCTGGGGCAGCATCGAGAGCGTGCTGGGCCTGCTGACCGACGTCAGCACCTTCACCTGCCCGGGATGAGCCCGCGAGTGTTCGACGCGAAGCCGAGGGCAGCGTAGTCTAGAGAGACATGGTCTTCGCGTCCCGTACCACGCCCCAGCTGGTCAGCGTGCTCTGCTGCACGCTGCTCACGGCTGGCTGTCTCGACTGGAACACGAGCCTGCTCTTCCCCGACGCCGCGGTGGATGGAAGAGCGCCGGACTCGGTCGCGCCGGTGGACGGGCGCTTGGACGGCCGCGACGACAGCGCAGGTGACGCTCGCGTGGACGACCTAGAGAGCTGAACACGTAAACTCCCGTCGCGAGGCTCGCCCTTGAAATCACAGGCTATGTCGCTCGTCGGTTGCTTACTAACAGTAGGCGCCCTCCTCGCTCCTTGCCTGTGATTCCAATTCCTTCGCCTCGCTCGCACCCTGCCCGCAGACAGCTCCCCCGCAGACACCCTCGCCGCGGACGGCGGCACGATCGTGCTCGACGAAGACTTCGACAGCGGGCTGAGCGGCTGGACCTTCTCCGGCGCTGGCAGCGCCTGGGGGCCCGAGCCCGGCAGCGGCGTCGGGGGCAGCGGGGCGGCGGGCGTTCGCAAGACCGGCGCCAACAAGCCCTCCTACCTGGAGCGGGCGATCAACCTCTCGGGCTACACCACCGCGACCTTCGCCTATGCGCGCCGGCTCGTCGGGCTCGACGGCGCTGACGACTTCGCGGCCGAGTACTTCGCGAGCGGCGCTTGGGTGCCCGTGGAGCAGCTAGAGAGCTGGCCGGCGAGCAGCTAGAGCCCCGCCGCGACGTGCGTCCCCTCGGAGATCGCGCGCTTGGCGTCGAGCTCACCGGCGACCCGCGCGCCCCCGATCAGGATCGGCGGCAGCCCCGCCTCCCAGAGCGGGCCCGCGAGCTCGCGCAGCGGCTCCTGACCGGCGCAGATCACCACGTGGTCGACCTCGAGGACGCGCCGCTCGCCGCCGACGGTGAGCGTCAGGCCCTTGTCGTCGATCTGCTCGTAGCGGCAGTCGGCGAGCATCGTCACGCCATGACGGGAGAGCGCCGTGCGGTGGATCCAGCCGGTGGTCTTGCCCAGGCCGGCGCCGAGCTTGCCCTTCTTGCGCTGGCAGAGGAAGAGCTCGCGCCGCGGCGGCTGCTCCACCGGCTCGCGCAGGCCGCCGCGATGCTCGTGCGCCGTGTCGATGCCCCACTGCTCCTCGAAGCTCGGCGCGTGATCGGGGTCGTGGAGCAGCGCCTCGGCGACGTCGAAGCCGATGCCGCCGGCGCCGATGATCGCGACGCGCTCGCCGGCCTCGACCGTGCCGCGGAGCACGTCGATGTAGCTGATCACCTTCGGGTGGTCGAGGCCCGGGATGCCGGGCCGCCGCGGCGTGACGCCGGTGGCGAGGACGACCCGCGCGAAGCCCTCGTCGAGCAGCTCGCGGGCGTCGACGCGACGGCCGAGCTGCAAGCTGACGCCATGCTTGCGCAGCATCGTGCCGAAATAGCGCAGCGTCTCGTCGAACTCGTCTTTGCCCGGGACGCGGCGGGCGAGGTTCAGCTGGCCGCCGATCTCGTCGGCGGCGTCGAAGAGGGTCACCTGGTGGCCGCGCTCGGCGGCGGTGACGGCGCAGGCCAGCCCCGCCGGCCCGGCGCCGACGACCGCGACCCACCGCGGCTGCCCCGTCGGCGCGATGGTCAGCTCGGTCTCGCGGCAGGCCTTGGGGTTGACCAGGCAGCTGACGCGCTTGTTTCTGAAGATATGGTCGAGGCAGGCCTGGTTGCAGGCGATGCAGGTGATGATCTCCTCGTCGCGCCCGGCGTCGGCCTTCTTGACCCAGTCGGCGTCGGCCAGCAGCGGCCGCGCCAGGCTGACCATGTCGGCGTCACCGCGGGCGAGGATCGACTCGGCGACCTCGGGCATGTTGATCCGATTCGAGGTCACCAGCGGCACGCTGACCTCGCCGCGGAGCTTCGCCGTGACCCAGGTGAAGGCGCCGCGGGGCACCATCGGCGCGATGGTCGGCACCCGCGCCTCGTGCCAGCCGATGCCGGTGTTGATGATGCTCGCCCCAGCCTCCTCGAGACGGCGACCGAGCTGCACCACCTCCTCCCAGCTGCCGCCCTCGTCGACGAGGTCGAGCATCGAGAGGCGAAAGATGATGATGAAGTCCGGGCCGACGGCCTCGCGGCAGGCGCGCAGCACCTCGAGGGGCAGGCGGATCCGGTTGTCGTAGCTGCCGCCGTACTCGTCGGTGCGCTTGTTGGTGCGCGTGCTGATGAACTGGTTGAGCAGGTAGCCCTCGCTGCCCATGATCTCGACGCCGTCGTAGCCCGCCTGCTTGGCCAGCTGCGTGCAGCGGGCGAAGTCGGCGATGGTCCGGCCGACGCCGCGGCGAGAGAGCGCGCGCGGACGGAAGGGGCTGATCGGCGACTTCAGCGCCGAGGGGGCGACGGCGAAGGGGTGGTAGGCGTAGCGCCCGGTGTGCAGGATCTGCATCGCGATGCGGCCACCCGCCTCGTGCACCGCGTCGGTGACGAAGCGATGCTGCCAGACCTCGTAGCGATGGGTCAGCTTGCCGGCGAAGGGCTTGGGGCAGTCGACCTGGATGTAGCTGTTTTCGTTGGTGCCGATCTCCTTGCAGGTCTTGCCCGCGGGATCGGTGACCCATTGGGTCTTGCCGTTCTTGGCGAACTTGTACTGCACGAGCTGGCCGTGCTTCAGCCCGCTGACCGTGGCGGTCCACTTGCCGCCGCTCTTGGTCATCGAGACTCCGGTGGACCAGTCGTCGAACTCGCCCATCAGCACCACGTCGGTCTCGCCGCCGTCAGCGAGCTCGAAGGTCACGTCGCAGGTGTCGCTGCAGGTCGGGTTGGGACCGTCCGGCTTGGGGCCGGTGTCGGGCGTGACGGTCGGGCCGTCGGGCGTCGGCGGCGTGCCGTCGGGCTTGGGGCCCCATCCTGCTCGAGAGCGTCGGGAGTGACCACGCCATCGGGCTTCGGCGGGATGCCGTCGCCGACCGGGCCATCGACGCCGCCGTCCGCGGCGGAGATGTCAGCGTCGACATAGGCGATCGGATCGTTCTCTTCGCAGCCGCTGCCGAGGGCCAGCGAAACAGAGAGGCAAGCTACGAGGATCCATGGATAACGAGAGAGTCGCGACTGCACAGCAGAGTGCTCCTGTTGCAAAAGGCAACGCGCGAAGCGCGGCCGATCGTATGCTCTGCAAGTTCGATGCTCAACTAGCCTCAGGAGGATCCATGCGCACAGCATGCGCCCTGGTCATGGCGCTAGCCCTGATCGGTTGCTCGGATGACGACGGCAAAACTGCGACCGACGCCGGCCCGAACCCGGACGCCAGCCAGGACCTCGGATCGCAGGATCTCCCCGCGTCGGCAGACGGCCCAAGCGTCGACGTGGATCCGAGCGCCGACGGCGCGCCCGATGCGGCGAGCGCCGACCAAGGCACCGCCAACCCATCGTGCGCGGTGAAGACCTTCGCCGGCGGCATGACGCCGACGAAGGAGCTGCACGTCGCCACACCGGCCAAGGGTGGCAGCGACGCCAGCGGCGACGGCAGCGCGGCCAAGCCCTACGCGACCATCGGCGAGGCAGCGAAGCACGCCAAGCCCGGCACGGCGATCCGCGTGCACGCCGGCACCTACGCCGGCGGCATCTACATCAAAGGGCTCGCCGGCAGCGCGCAGGCGCCGATCTGGATCGGCGGCGCTCCCGGCGAGGCCAAACCGACGATCAACGGCGGCAGCCAGGGGCTGCACCTGGTCCAGGGTCGCTACCTGGTGATCCACGATCTCGAGGTCAGCGGCGCCTCGAGCAACGGGATCAACTGCGACGACGACGGCGAGTACGCGAACCCCGGTGTCGCGAGCTGGATCGTCTTTCGCGGCCTCGACATCCATGACATCGGCGGCGGCGGCAACCAGGACTGTCTCAAGCTCTCCGGCCTCTACGACTTCTGGGTCACAGACAGCACCTTCGCTCGCTGCGGCGGCAACGACCAGGGCAGCGGCGTCGACCACGTGGGCTGCCATCGCGGCGTGCTGGCGCGCAACCGCTACGAGTCGACCTCGGGCAATGGGGTGCAGGCCAAGGGCGGCTCGACGGACCTCGTGATCCAGAACAGCTGGTTCGACAAGCCCGGCGCGCGCGGCGTGAACATCGGCGGCTCGACGGGCTTCACGTTCTTCCGCCCGCCGCTCTCGAAGAGCGCCGACAACACCGAGGCGAAGAATATTCGCGTGCTCGCCAATGTGTTCATCGGCGGCATGGCGCCGCTGGCCTTCGTCGGCTGCGACGCCTGCATCGCCGCTCACAACACGATCGTCGATCCGGACAAGTGGCTGGTGCGGATCCTCCAGGAGACCAAGACCAAAGACGGCTACACCTTCGTCCCGGCGCGCAACGGGCTGCTCTTCAACAACGTGTTCTATTTCACGCGCGCCAAGGTCAACACCGAGGTCAACGTCGGCGCCAACACCGCGGCAACTACCTTCACCTGGGAGAACAACGCGTTCTACGCCCACGACAAGCCCGCGCAGTCGAGCGTCACGATGCCGGGCACGAAGACCGCAAACACCGAAGGAACCGAACCGGCCTTCGTCGACGCGAGCAAAGACGACTATCGACTCGGCGCGAGCAGCGCGCTGCGCGGCAAGGGCAGCACGCGCAACGTCGGCATCCTGCCGCTATCGGATATGGACGGCCGCTGCTACGGCGCGACGCGGAGCCCCGGAGCCTACATCAAAGCCACGCCGTGAAGTCGGCGGGTGCAGGCCCCGCCGCCACGACAAAGGGGCGCCATTGCTAGCGCAGGACGCGCGCGAAGAAACGCTTCATCGCCGCCCACGACTTGGTGTCGGCGCTCTTGTCGTAGGCCAGCGGCAGCTTGTACTTCTTGCCCTTGGCCGTGGCGACTGGATTGGTAAAGGCGTGTTTCGCCCCAGGATAGGCCATGAAGGTCATCTTGGCGCCGACGTCCTTCATCTCCTTTTTGAACGCCGCGATCTGCTTTTCCGGCACGAAGGGATCGGCGGCGCCGTGGAGCACCAGGATCTCGGCCTTGATGCCGCCCTTCTTGGCCTTGACCATCGGGCCGAGGTTGCCGTGAAAGCTGGCTACGGCTCGTAGGTCGACGCCGGTGCGGGCCATGTTCAGCACCACCGCGCCGCCGAAGCAGTAGCCGATCGCGGCGACCTTCTTGGCTGCCGTGCGCTTGTTCGCCCGCAGCAGCTTCAGCCCGGCCATGAAGCGGGCGATGGCGACGTCCTTGCTCTTGGTCGCCGCCATCATGACGCGTTTGGCGTCTTTAGGAGGTCCCGTGTTCTTGCCGTCGCCGTACATGTCGATGGCCAGGGCGATGTAGCCGAGCTTGGCGAGCATCCGCGCGCGGCGACGCGCGTAGTCGTTATGCCCCCACCACTCGTGGACGACGATCACACCGGGGCGCTTGCCCTTCTTGGCTGCGTCGTAGGCCAGATAGCCCTTCAACGTCGTCTTGCCGGCCTTGTAGCTCACCACCTTGCCGCGCACCTTTGCTTCGGCGGGAGCGCCGGCCACGAGAGACACACCCAGAGCGCAGAGCGCCACCACCAACACGCCTCGATTCATCTTTGTTTTCCTTCCCTTTTTTCGGCGCGCTGGGCGCCGTGGAGCAAAGGTGGTCCAGGTGACCTGCCCGGGCAAACGGGCTTTCTTCGCCAAGCACGCAACATCTCGCGCTCGGTGCCGATAAGGGCTCACTCGCAAGGAACTCGCCATGACCACTCGACGTTGCCGCCCCGCTTCCCACCTCCTTGACACCTCGCTGGTGCTGCTGCTGGTCGCCGCCCTCGGCTCGGCCTGCGGCGGCGACGCGCCCGACGCGTCAGGACCGGATCCCGAGCTCCCCAAGCCGACCACACCCACTCCGAACAAGGGCGAACCCTCCCTCTGCCCCGACGCCCCCTCCCCTGCCCTGGCCGTCTGCCTCTCCTTCGCGACGCTCGACGCCGCGGGCGGCACGGCCGACGTCGGCGGTCTGCGGGTCAGCCTCGAGGGACAGCCGGAGCTGGTGCCCGGGCTCGTCGGCCGCGCGATGGCCTTCGACGGCGACGACGATCGGCTGCTGATCCAGGGCTTCGCGACCAAGGAGGCGCGGTCGTTGACGGTGCAAGCCTGGGTCAAGCCGCTGGGCGAGCAGAAGCGCTGGGCCAGCCTGATCGACTTCTGGAAACACAGCCAGGGCTTCTGGCTCGGCGCCAGCGACAGCCCCGGCGGCTGGGAGATCTGGAGCGGCGGGGACGTGGCCGGCGACGCGACGAATCAATTCGCCGGCAGCTGGCAGCACGTCAGCGCGGTGATCGAGACCCCGGCCACGCTGCCCGCCGACAGCGAAGCCTCCGAGGGCTACGCCAGCGTGCTCTCGCTCTACATCAACGGCAAGCTCGTCGATCGCGTGACGCAGGTGGCGACGCCGACCAGCGAGCATGGCCTGGCGGGGCTCTTCGTCGCTGGCCGCGGCGACCGCTCGGACTTCTTCAAGGGGCTGGTCGACGAGCTGCAGGTCTGGACCGAGGCGCGCTCCGCAGAGCAGATCTGCGGCGACGCGGGCGGCAGCTGGCAGAGCGACAGCGGGACGTGCAACTTCCCCTGGACCGAGACGACGAACCTGCCGGTGAAGAGCCCCTGCGACGCGCTGAGCTGCGGCAAGGGCAAGTGCTTGCTCGAGAGCGGCGAGGCGAGCTGCCTCTGCGGCGAGGGCATGGTCGTCGACGGCGACACCTGTCGCCCCATCGGCGATCCCTGCATCGGCGTGACGCAGGCGACGCAGACCTGGCGCGACTGGTACCGCGACCAGGTCCCGGCGAAGCTCGTGAAAGCCGCCGATGCGTATCCCGCTTCGCACGTGCACCGAAACAAGGCCTTCACCAAAGACGGCGAAGCCTGGACCGTGCTCGGCCTCGCGGGCGTGCTGAAGAACGTCGAAGAGCTGGCGTGCCTGGGCTTCTTCGAGGCGGCCCGCGCCGAGCCCGAAAACCCCGTGACGCTGAACAACGCCGCGACCTGCATGGCCAAGCTCGGCTGGACCGAAGACGCGCGGACGTTCTTTGGCTGCTCGCTGCACAAGGCGCCGCAGAACGCCTCGGCCATCGCGGGGCTGGCGCAGCTCGACCTCGTCGCCGGCGACAGCAAGGCCGCGCTGAAGGGCTACGAGAAGGCCGCCGCCGCCGATCCGCAAAACCCCGAGTGGCGCTACCAGGCGATGCAGCTCGCGCTGAAGAGCGGCGACAAGGCCGGGGCGCAGGCGCACCTGGCGAAGATGCCGGCGAGCAACGCCCATAACCCGTCGGGCTACCGCGGCGCGCTCCCCGACGACGGCGACCCCGCGAGCACCCCCGGCTACTGCTGCCCCTGCAACGGCGGCAAGGTCTACGACAAGCTCCAGGACTGCACCAACGCCTGCGGCGCCTCGCTGGGCTGCTTCACCAACATCTGCACCTACTCCGGCTCCTGCAACGCCGCGCTGCCCTTCTCTTTCGGCTTGAAGCTCTGCCTACCGCCGATCGGCGTGCAGGTCTGCATCAGCTTCGACACCAACGGCAACATCGGCCTCCACGTCGGCATCGGCGCCCTCGGCGGCGTCCTCTCGGCGACCGTCGGCCTGCAGCTCAACGCCTTCTCGGGCAAGGTCAGCCTCGTCGTCGACGCCGGCACGTCGAACCTCCCGCTGAACGTCGGCGGCCAGCTCTCGGTCGACCTCGGCGGTGGCCGTATCCAGGGCTCCGTCGGCCTCGGAAGCAAGAGCGGCGCCTACGCCGGCCAGGTCACGCTGATCGAGCACTAGCCGGCCGAAACCGCTTGCTCCCCCGCCGCAACGGCTGCGATCATCGAGGCGGCAGAGGGGAGCTCTTGAGACCATCCAACCAACGGCTTCAGCTCATCGCCGCGCTCACGCTCTGGGCGCTGTCGTTCACGCTACCATCAGGCTGCACACGCCATCCGCAAGCACAGAGCGAAGGCGGCCTCTTCGTCATCAACGGCAAGCTCGTCGGCCAGGAATCCTTCCCGTTTGACGTCCGCACCTACGAGCTGAGCTTGAGGCGAATCCGGCTCGACGGCGTGGAGCGGCCTCCCATCCCGCTGCGCACGAGCACCGTCCTCGACGCCTCTCGCATAATAGAGCCCGCCACCCGCGTTCGCTGGCGCGGAGGCCCGCCGCTACAGCCTTTCTGCCACGACCAGGAGCCGGCCGCGCGCTGCGGCTACGCGTTGCTCGAGCCGCACGGAGAGGTCGAGTTGCTCGGCGGCACCTGCTCTGCGTTTCCCCCGATCGCGCTGCGGCGTGGCGGCGCTCTGCTGGCCACCACCGGCTGCGACGCTGCCGCCGCGTCGACGCGAGTGCTGCTCGCCCGTCGCGACGGCCGGACCTTCGACCGCAGCGGGCGCGCAGTCTGTGAGCTCCCACTGCCCGTGGAGATCCGCACGGTGGTCCCCGAGTCGCTAGCCTTCGCTGGCGAGAGCCTCTACTTCATCGGCGACGGCAGCGACGGGCACCAGCGCGTCTACCGCGCGCCCGTCGACTGCTCCGCGGCTGCCGTGCCAGTCGACCTGTCGGATGTCGCAGGCAAGCCGCCGACGGTCCTCCAACGCCACCTCGGTCCGAGCGAAGGCGGGCGCTGGCTCGCGATCGTCGGCGGCCCGTCTTCAGATGAGCGCGACGTGCTCGTGCTAGACACCCGCGACGACTCGCTGATCAACCTCACCGACGCACCAGCGCGCTACGCCGCGCCGAGCACCGACGCAACAGGCGGAGATGTCGAAGTCTCGCCGGATGGCGCGCACGTCGCGTTCTTGGTAGAGAGGGCGAACTCGATTCCGGCTCGTTACGAACTCCGCGTCCGGCGCCTCGACAAGAGCGCCGAGTCCAAAGGACCGCCCTATCCAAGCTACCCCTTCTTCCCCCGGCGCATCCGCTGGCTCGACGGGCGTGCGCTACTGGCGGTGCAGTGGGTCGAACCGAAGGGCATCGACCCGCTCGTCTCGGCGCATCTCGCGGTGGGGCGCTACCGACCGGAGCCAGAGCAGCTCGAGTATCTGTTTCGTGCCGGAGCCCTTCCGGACTGGACGTCGCCTGACGGAGCACAGCTGATCTACCTGCCCAATCTCGACCCCGTGATTTCAGACACGATCGTAGCCATCGGTCGCGCGAGCGGCATCGCCACCAACGTCTACAGCGGCGCGTACGATGTCGTGCGCGCTCGCGACAGCTCGCGTGCGTTCTTCGTCGGCTACCGCAAGCAAGCCCCTGGGAAGCACATCCACGACATCTACAGCTTCGACTCGAACGCTCCAGGACCGGCCCGCAGGTTGACCCAGCGAGGCGTCGACGCTCGCCCCATCCGCGACCTCACGGTCCGCGCCGACGGCCTCGCGGTGGCCTTCGCCCACTAGCCCGACTACGACCCATCGTTCGCAGGCGAGACCTGGGTCATCGACGTTCGGAGCGGCCAGCCGAAGGAGGTGTTGATGGGTTCGTGCAGCCGCAGGTACGGCAACATGCGCTTCCTCGACAGCGGTGACCTCGCCTATTGCTGCGGCGAGGAGCTGGTCGTGCAGGCGATCGGGGGCACGGCCCGCAAGGTCGGCAGCTGCGCAAAGGCTCCCGGCCTGACGCTAGTCGTCGGCGAGTATCGCTAGCTACGACTGAGACGAGGTGGACAGCCCATCCAACGGCGCTGAGTCGCGCTCGCGACGGCGTCAAAGCCTTCGCTGGGACTCAGCCGGCTCGGATACAGCGTTCGACGGCGCTCGGTCGCACTTCCCGCCATCAACTGCGACTGAGACAGCCCAAACAACTTCTCTGATAGCTCTGAGTCGCAGCGGGCGTTCGCCGGGCCTCGGCGTCCGTTCGCTGGGCCTCGGCGTCTGGCGCGCTAGACTCCGTCGTTCAACCGTGGAGCGAGGACGATGGGCGATCAACGAGAGCGGGTGCGCTCACATTGGGGTTGGGGCTATGAGGACGCGATGCCGACGGAGGCCGAGGTGCGGTCGGCGCTGAAGCGGCTGGCGCCGCTTCTCGGCGCGAAGGCCCGCGACCTCGCCCCCGCGGAGGCGCGGCCCCTCGACGAGGTGGAGCTTCGGGCCTCGCGCATCAGCGCCAGCGATGCCAAGGCAGCCGCCGCTCGCTCGCGCCTCGAGGCGATCTGCCGCGTCGACCCGCGCAGCCGCGCTCAGCATGCCTACGGGCGGAACTTCTTCGACGTGCTGCGCGGCTTTCGCGGCGAGTATCCGAACCCGCCGGACATCGTGGCCTACCCGGAAAACGAAGGCGACCTGACGCTGCTCCTCGAGTGGTGCGCCGACGTCGGCGCGGCGGCGATCCCCTATGGCGGCGGGACGAGCGTGGTCGGCGGCGTGGAGCCCGTCGTCGACGAGCGCTACGCGGCGACGGTCTCGATCGACCTCTCTCGCCTCGATCGCGTGCTCGAGGTCGAGCCCCGCTCGCGGGTCGCGCGGATCCAGGCTGGCGTGCTCGGCCCAGCCCTCGAGGCGCAGCTGCGCCCCCATGGACTGACGCTGCGCCACTTCCCGCAATCCTTCGAGCTCTCGTCGCTCGGCGGCTGGATCGCGACTCGCGCAGGCGGCCACTACGCGACGCTGCACACCCACATCGACGACTTCGTCTCATCCCTCCGCGTGCTCACGCCGCGGGGCGTGCTCGAGACCCGACGTTTGCCCGCCTCCGGCGCGGGCCTCGACGCCAACCGAATGTTCATCGGCTCCGAGGGCGCGCTGGGGATCATCACCGAGGCCTGGATGCGGCTGGTGCCCAGACCGATCCACCGCGCCAAGGCCAGCGCGCTCTTTCGCCGCTTCGACGACGCCGTCGAGGCCGCGCGGCTGATCGCGCAATCCGGGCTGCATCCGGCGAACTGCCGGCTCCTCGACGGCGGCGAGGCCTTCGGCTCCGGCGCCGCTCGCGACGGCAGCTCGGTGCTGCTGCTCGCCTTCGAGTCGGCGGACCATCCGGTCGATGGGCTCCTCGATCGAGCGGTCGAGATCGCCAGCGCCAACGGCGCGCGCGTCGAACGCGCGAAGCCGGCAGAGCAGGCGAGCAGCGGCGACGAGGGACGCTCCACCGACTCGGACGCCGCCGGCAGCTGGCGACAGGCCTTCGTCCGCGCACCCTATCTGCTCAACACCGCGGTCGCCGCCGGGCTCGTCGTCGACACCTTCGAGACCGCCGTCAGCTGGGATCGCTTCGCCGAGCTGCACGCCGCCGTCTCGAAGGCCGTGCGCGTTGCGCTGAACGAGACCGCCGGCGGCGGGGTCGTGATGTGCCGCTTCACCCACGTCTACCCCGACGGACCGGCGCCCTACTTCACCTTCTACGCCCCGGCCATCGAAGGCGGCGCCGCCGAGATCTGGCGCGCCGCGCGCGAGGCCGGCGCCGAGGCGGTGCTCGCCTCCGGCGGCACGATCACCCATCACCACGCCGTCGGCCGTCTGCATCGGCCCTGGTACGACAAGGAGCGGCCGCAGCTCTTCGGCGACGCGCTCGCCGCAGCGAAGCGCGAGCTCGATCCGGCGGCGGTGCTCAACCCCGGCGTGCTGGTGGGCTAACCCTGCTAATCCGCCTGAAGGGCGGCGGGCGCAGGTCCCGCCGCCACCTCGCGGCCGAGGCCCGAAGACACGACGGGGTCTTGCTCGGCGGTGCGCCAGGGGAGCTTGGGCCACCAGCGATCCTGTGCGGGCAACGAGGCGGGCTCGAAGCTCTGGCCCGGGCGCGGCGCGAAGACGGTCACGTTCTTGGCCTTGGCTGCGGCGAAGACGCGCTCGATGGGCTCGGTCCAGCCGTGCACGGCCAGGGCGAAGGTGCCCCAGTGCACGGGCATCATCACTTTGCCGCGCAGCATGCGATGGGCCTCCACCGCCTGCTCGGGCCCCAGATGCACGTCGGCCCAGAGCTGGTTGTAGGCCCCGACCTCGATCATCGTCAGGTCGAAGGGGCCGAGGCGTCGGCCGATCTCGGCGAAGCCCGGAAACATCGAGGTGTCGCCGGAGAAGAAGACGCGATGCCGCGGGCCGATGATCGCCCAGCCGGCCCAGAGGGTCTTGTTGCGATCGGCCATCACCACCGAGCGGCCGGAGAAGTGGCGCGCCGGCGTGGCGACGAGCTTCAAGGCGCCTACGCGCGTCTCCTGCCACCAGTCGAGCTCGACGACCTGCCCGGCGGGGATGCCCCAGTAGCGCAGGTGCGAGCCGACACCCAGCGGCACGATGTAGCGCAGGTGCTTGCCCTGCAGCTGCTGGAGCTTCTGGATCGTGCGGCGGTCGAGGTGGTCGTAGTGGTCGTGAGAGATCACCACCGCGTCGACCTTCGGCAGCTGGTCGAGGGGCATCGGCGTGCGATGAAAGCGCGTCGGTCCGACGAAGGAGAAGGGCGAGGCGCGCATCGACCAGAGCGGATCGAAGAGCACCCGCTGGCCGTCGATCTCGATCAGCTGCGAGGAGTGGCCGATCCAGGTGTGACGCAGGCCGCTCGCCGGCGCCGAGGCGTAGTCGGCCGCTTTGCGCGTATCCACCGGCGGCGGCGTCTTGGGGTACTCGTTTTCCGTGCCCTTGATCCACTCCACCAGCGCCGGCCACATCTTGGGCTGCTGTTCGGGCAGGCTGTTGACGAAGACGCCATCTTTGTAGTTGGGAGACTTTTCCATCTTCAGAAGCTCCGAGCCCGCCGGGACGGCTGCTGGTCAGCACGGGATCTGACAAAAGCTTGCAGGGAACTGTAAAAACAGCGCGGCGCGTCACGCACGTACCTTGATCGGGAGCCTCCATGGGTGAGGTCAT
>PDWJ01001871.1_pt1 | contig 24139 bp, 19 predicted proteins | sample 1430881 | NCBI WGS metagenome assembly PDWJ01 (sample SAMN01162460, study PRJNA174530) | Oral metagenome, whole genome shotgun sequencing project. | biome: Marine environment; feature: Marine mammal; material: Swab sample of the gingival sulcus; isolation source: swab sample of gingival sulcus...
TACAGAACAAAAGATGCTATTAAAATGATTAAATCAACTTAACAAAACTGTTAAAAATTATACTGGCAAAATTGTTAAATTTTATATTGTTATTAACAAATTCCTCAAAAATAAAAAAATCCCTACTTAAAAAAGAAGGGATTTTTTATTAATACCTTTATTTTATAAGATCTACTAGATAAAATCACCACTCTTTGACTCTATCTTAACAATAACCTCATGAGTACACTTCATACTTTCAATATGCTCCAACACCTCTTCATGTATATTGGTTGCAAACATCTCCTCATCAGGCTCAAGTTCTATAACAATGTATATATTTTGATTTTCAACCTTAACTCTGACAAGATTATTATTTTCAACAATATTTTTACCATGTTTAGGATGAACAACATCGGTTAAAACCTTTGTTATAATCTCAGAAGTGATCTCTCTCTCCTTATCCTCAATCCTTCCTATTTTTATCTCAAAATCCCTAATAGCAGCTTTAATACCATTTATAGCAAGAACAGAACAATGCATTTTTACAGGAGGAAGGCCTCCAAGTTCTTTTGCAGCATCGGAAGTACCCATAGCTTTTACTTCATCTATATGTTTACCTTTAACCATCTCAGTTGCTATGGAAGCTGTTGCAATATTTGATGCACATCCATAAGATTTAAACTTAATATCCTTAATGATCAAGGTCTCCTCATCAATATCCATAGTATAGCTTACCATATCACCGCAAGCAGGACTTCCCTCTACAGCACTTGCATTTGATCCCTCAATTTCACCCATATTGTTTGGTTGGGTGAAATGTTTTATAGTCTTCTCTGTATATTTAAGAGCCATAATTTACCTCTTTTTGTAAAAAGTTTTAGCGTTTTCATTAACAAGTTCACTATGCTCTTCAGGCTTAAATGAACTCATACTCCTTAAAATATCTACAATCTCTTTCATACTCTCGGCTACTTTTAAAACCTCTTCCTCTGTAGTATACTTTGAAATTGTAAATCTTATTGAACCGTGAGCTTGCTCATGCTTTAAACCAATGGAAGTCAAAATATGACTAGGTTCCAACGTTTTTGAAGAACACGCTGAACCGGAGCTCACACATATACCCCTTAGAGTTAGGTGCATAAGTATAGCTTCACCTTCAATGTATTGAAATGTAAAATCAACATTATTGGAAAGCCTTCTTGAAAGATTTTTACCCTTGGGACCATTGTAGAAAACATGGTCAATATCCAAAAGTTTTTCTGCTAAAAGATCCCTAAGCTTAACAATTTTTTTGGTATCCTCTTCTAAATTAGCATAGGCTATCTCACTTGCTTTGTAGAACCCCATTATAGCAGGAACATTCTCGGTTCCAGGTCTTATACCCATCTCATGAGCACCACCATCAAACATTTTGGTAAGATTTATTCCCTTTCTAACATAGAGAGCTCCAACACCCTTAGGACCGTGCATTTTATGAGCATTAAAAGTCAAAAGGTCTATATTCTCTTTAACAACATCTATCTTTAATTTTCCAAAAGCCTGTGCAGCATCTGAATGAAATATAATACCATTGTCTCTACAAATTTTTCCAATGGCAGAAATATCCTGAATTGTTCCTATCTCATAATTCGCATAGATAACAGAAACAAGGATAGTATCTTTCCTTATTGATCTTTTTAACTCTTCAAGATCAAGGAAACCTTCTCTGTCAACGGATATTTCAGTCACTTCATATCCATTCTTTTCCAATCTTTTAGCAACTTCTCTAACACTTGAATGCTCAGTAGCAGAGATTATGATATGCTTACCCTTATCTCCATAAAACTTAGCAACACCGGTTATTGCAAGATTGTTTGATTCTGTAGCACCCGAAGTAAAAACAAGCTCATTCTTATTAGAATTAATATAACTTGCAATTCCCTCTCTTGCTTCATTTACAGCTTCATCAGCTTCCATTCCTAAGCTGTGTAAAGAAATTGGATTACCATAACTTTTTTTATAAAAATCCAACATATACTCAAGAACCGAATCATCAATTCTTGTAGTATCCCCATTATCAAAATATATTATTTTATCTTCGGACATTATATCTCCTTTTGCCCTTAATTAGGATAAGATTATAAGAAAATTTAACTTACATATTCAACCTATAATATTTACATCATTTTTTTGAAATTTAACATTAAAAAAATCATATATGATTAAGTATATTTTCAAAACTTTTGCTTCTTTTTGATAAGAAAAAGTGACGTAAAAAGTTTATAGATTTTGAAAAAATCTTAAAACTTTTCACTAGGCTGATCGATACAGTTGCATATATCATTACTATTTATTATGCTAAATACTAGATAAAAAGTTATATCGAACTAAGTTTTTTAGAAAACCCTAATCAAAGCCAAAATACTCTTTTTTAACCTTATTATCATCTTCAAACATAATTATTGCTTTAATACTATTATCTTTTATAAATTTTTTACCAATGTCATACCCCATAACAAAAATAGCCGTAGCTAAAGCATCTGAAAAATAGGCTTTTTCTGAAACTACAGAGACACTTATAAGATCAGAATCACTCATTCCTGTAAGAGGATTTAATATATGGCAATACCTTTTTCCTTCATCAATAAAAAATTTTTCATAATCTCCACTAGTAGCAATGGAAACCCCCGAAAGTTTTAAGGTATCACTTATAACTCCTCTATTTCTAGGATCCCTAAGCCCAATGGTTCTCAAAGCTCCCCTACTTATGGTAAGATCCCCTCCAGCATCTATTATGTAACTATTATAGCCACTATTTTCAAGAAAAGAAGCTGCTGAATCTACAGCTAAACCTTTAGCTATTCCTCCAAAACCAAACTTTGAATAACTATAGAGGAACTTTAAAGAATCCTCTTTAAACTCAATATTTTTTAATCCCGATCTACTGACAACATAGTTTAATTGATCCAGCTCCGGAAGAGTTGGCACTGAATCAGCGTTAAACTTCCAAAGATTTGAAACAGACTCAATTGCCGGATCAAAAGCCCCTAATGTTAATCTATTTATATTTAATGAGCTTTCAATAATTGAATTAAACTCATTTGGTATTTTATGAAATTTACCTGTTTCAAGATTATTGAATTTATAAAGTTTAGAATAGAATTTAGTTGGATTATAGAGGGTATCAAACTCTGCAAATATACTCCTAACTGAACTAAAAATATCTTTAACCTCCTGTTCACTACTCTCATCAATGTCATAAATGGATATATTTACAACAGTGCTAAATTCAACAAAACTACCACTTATCTTAACTTTATTTTTGGAACAGCCAAATAAAATCAGTAGGAGTAAAATAAATATAAATTTTATACTCTTCATATATTATAGAACCTTTGAAAAATTATAAACAGTTGATATTAATTATCAATTTTAAACTATTAACTTACAATCATAAGCTTTTAATTATTTTATAATATCTTTTTTATTAAATAATCAAGTTTAATTCTTGTAACTCTTTTAAGATACTTCTTTATACTTTTAGGATAATCATTAACTCTTGAAATATCTCTGTAGGAATCAATCTTTTTTGTGTTGGCTACTATATCATCATATTCTCTATCAAGCTCTCTTCTTAAACTTTTTTCAGGATCACTTATGTGTAAACCATTTTCAAGATCTAATCTCCAAGCTCTTGGATTTAAGTTATGACCTGTTATTAGAATCTCTGTTTTGTCAGCCTCTAAACCTTTAAGATGATAACTATTACTTCCATCTTTCCATACCCTAAACTCTAAACAACCATCTTCAATATAGCTATTAAATCTTATTAGGAATTTTCTTAATGTTTGTTCATAAATGTATGGAAGGAGACCTATTTTATTAAACTCTCTATCAGGCGGTATGAAAAAATCATTTGCCTGTTTGTCTCCGACAACAATAGTAATTTTAACACCTCTCTTGAGTGCTTTTCCTAACTCTTTTGTAATTTTTTTGGGAAAGTTAAAATAGGGAGTATACATGAGAAGAGATTTCTTACTTTCACGAATTATCTCCAAAATTTTACCATTTAACCTATTACCTTTTTCACCAAAACCTAAATAAGGTGTAATCTTTAAATTATTAGTAAAAAAATTTCTGTTGAAACCACAATATGTAGATTGAGATAACTGCTTCTTAAAAAGCTTTATATCCCTCTTCCTGCTTTTAGCACTCACCTTTGTATTATTGTTAAACAACAAGGTTGCACTATTGTTCTTAAAGGTTTTAACCATAAATGAGACCATGCAATCAGAAAGCCCCTTTGATTCTATAACAAAGTATCTGTCAATTCTATATCTATCAAACTTATTTAGATAGATATTATTTATACTTGCACCGGAGTAGATTACCGTATCATCAAAAACAAAACCTTTAACATGTAAAACACCAAAAGCTTCAACCCCTTTTACGGGAACTCCATATATATCAATAGGATTTTTGCTCTCTTTCCTAAGTTTAACATAATATTCAAAGTTTCCATCCTGATTATCTGCTCCAACCAACCCTCTCTGAGCTCTATGAAAATCAACAAAAATAGAAACATCTAAATCTGGATACCTTTCTTTCTGTTTGTATAGGAGATCCAATATTTCTCTTCCTGCTTCATCATTTTCCAAATATAAAGCTGTCATATATATCCTCTTGGTAGAGGATAAAATCTTTAGCTTTAACTCCTCATAAAAATGTTTTGGAGATTTTAATATATTAATATTTTTTATATCATTTTCTATCAAACTTTACCCACATTTAAATTATACATAGAAAAATATATCCCAAAAGTTAAACATTAAAATAGTTTGTTTATTTCCCTTTTAGGAGATTATATGTCTAATATAATCTTTTCAATTATATTAAACAAAAAAAAATCAATAGCTTGCAATCTTAAAAATTATAGATAAAAAAGTGTTTCCAAACCCGTAGTTTTTACATATATTCAAAAGCAAAAAACAGTTATGCTAAAAGAGATAAAAATAATACTTCTAACCGATTTTATCACTATAAACATATCAACATTTTTACTATTCTTGATTAAATTCAAATCTGGATATTTTGATACTTTTTATGAACACTCATACCAAGAGCTAATATTCATAATGCCTGTTATGTATATTTTTTGGGCTCTTCTTTTCTTTGCAAAAAATATGTACAGAAGCTTCTATTTCAGAAATATTTTCGATATATTTTTGACAGCAACATCAACAATAATAGTTGGAAATTTGATTATATATCTTCTCACCTTTGATCCTTCTGATATTATGCCTAAAGGCAGAATGGCTTTTCTTCCCTATTTCATTCTAATGCTATTCTTAGTTGCCGGAGGAAGGGTAATTTTTAAAATTTTACAAGTTTATTTTTTGAGAAAAGGTATAGGTTTGAGAAATGCCCTCATAGTAGGGCATAATAAAACCGGAAGAAAAATTGTTAGAGAGTTTCAGGGTGGGAAGCTTCTTGGTTTAAACATTGTAGGTATTATTGATAATGATAAAGATATTCCCGCCTACAGAGGTATAGAGGTTATAGGAAACTATGATCAATTTAGTAATATTGTTGTAGGTCATGAAATAAGAGAGGTTATACTGGCTGATGATATAGATGTTTACAGCGGGGTTTCTGACCTTATATTCAGTTGTAATACAAAAAAGATTTCATTTAAAACAGTACCTTCAATGGAAGATATAATTAAAGGTCATGTTAAGGCTAGCGAGATTTTAGGATTTCCTTTAACAGAGCTTTTTCCGGAAATTTTGACTCCCTTCCAATCCGTAATAAAGAGAATCTTTGATATTATTGTAGCCACAACCCTATTTGTTTTAACAATTCCTATAATGGTTTTAACAGGAATAATTATAAGGTTAGAAACTCCGGGAGGATCTTTTTATTCTCAAAAGCGTGTTGGAAAGAACTTTAAAGAGTTTACTTTGTACAAGTTTAGGTCTATGGTTCAAGATGCAGAGGCAGGAACCGGTGCAGTATGGGCTAAAAAGAATGATGCAAGAATAACAAAGGTTGGAAATTTTATAAGAAAAACAAGAATTGATGAACTGCCTCAACTGATAAATGTTATAAAGGGTGAGATGAGTTTTGTTGGTCCAAGACCTGAAAGAAAAGTTTTTGTAGAGGATTTTATGAAAAATATACCATTCTACTACAAAAGGTTACAGGTTAAACCGGGATTAACAGGTTGGGCACAGGTAAAACATAAATATGATGAATCTTATGACGATGTAAAAGATAAACTTAGATTTGACCTCTTTTACATTGAGAATATGTCACTTAAATTGGATTTTATAATTATTTTAAATACAGTAAGAGTCGTTTTACTGGGAAAAGGTCAATAGGAGAATCTTAAAGATGTTGAAGAAAATTGTAGTAGTAGTAATAATATCTTTCTTTACAGTTCAAGCTCAAGGTTTGGAAGAAGCGAAATCTCTTTTTAAGAAATTTACAGGAAAAGATATTGAACTTCCTGATTTTACAAAAAAAACAAACCTTAAATCTTTGGATAAAAATAAAGCTGAAATTGATACTGTATCATCAGATGATGAATCAGAAAATCTTATTGGCAAACTAAAAGACAGTGAAAAGGAGCTTGATGAGGAAACAGAGGAGGAGTTAACACCTTTTGAGATGTATCTGAGAGGTGAAATTATTGATCCTTATACTCAAGAGCTATATACTTACTCCATAGATTTTGATGCTGTTAAAGTTAATCCCAACATAACTTCCTCTATTCCAGATACATATCTTCCTTCTGTAGGTGATGTTTTAGTGGTGGATATATGGGGTTCTGTTGATGAATCTCTTGAAGTTGAAATTAATGGAGATGGATATATTATTTTAGAAAAATTTGGAAAAGTATCAATCTCAAATCTAAACTATGGAGAGATAAAGCAGGAGATTATGAAAAAGCTTTCAAACATAGATGGTGCAGAAGCTTCTGTCAGGCTCTCGGAGGTAACACCTGTTCAGGTTTATGTAACTGGTCAAGTAAAAAAACCCGGAGTATATACCGTATCTCCATTCAGTTCAATGCTTGAAGTATTGGCTGTTGCAGGAGGAATTTCAAGTAGCGGAAGTTACAGAAATGTTGAAGTAAAATCAAAAAATAGTGAAAAAGAGAGTATAGACCTTTACTCAATTATGTTTGGTGGAAAGTCAACTTTCCCTACACTAAATGCAGGGTCTGTTATTTTTGTTCCTATAAAATCTTCACAAGTTGCTATTGCCGGAAATGTAAAATCTTCAGGAATATTTGAGCTTAGAGAGGGTGAAAGACTTCAAGATATTCTACAGTATTCAGGATTGACACCATTTTCGGAAAAAAACAGTATTGAGATAGAATCTATTGATTCCAAAGGTATACCTAGCAGTAAAACAGTCAAACTTTCCCAAAACCCAAAACTTAATGATGGAGATGTGGTAAGAATATTCTCTACTCTAGTGTATAATAGCAACTTTGTTACACTTAAAGGAAGCTTTAAACATCCCAAAAATATAGCTTTTAGAAAAGGGATGAGTTTGGGAGATGTGCTTAAAGAAAGAAAGATTTTAAAGCATAATAGTAATCTTAACTACGCACACATTATAAGAAAAAATAGATCAATGGGAGAAAATCAAATTATTAGTTTTTCTCCTGAAAATGTTTTTAACAAAAAAAATGATTTTGAAATTGAACTACTGAGAAATGATACTATTGAGGTTTTTTCTCTTGAAGATGTTAACCTTTTGGATCAAGTAGCAATTGACGGAGAAGTTAAAGATCCCGGAAGATACGCTTGGAGTGAAGGAATACCTGTTAATTCAATACTTTCATACGCAGGAGGAAAAACACCAAGCGGAGATCTTAAAAATGTAACAGTTTACAGATTTAACAGTGAAAGCGGATACTCATATTTTGGACAGGTTGATACTAAGAATTTCCCATTATTACCAGGAGATTCTATCTATGTGGGTAATGTTTTAGAGTACTCGGGTTATGATTTTATATCTATTAACGGAGAAGTACAGAGACCCGGTAAATATCCTTGGTTTGAGGGTATTACTCCTGCCGATCTTATTGCCCATGCTGAAGGGTACACAACTAAATCCAGAACGGATAGTCTTGATATATTTACCATAGTTGACAAGGAAAATATTAAAACAACAATATCTTTTGATGATATAAAGAGTTATGAACTGGATAAGCTGTCATCTGTTGTTGTAAAAGCTAGAAAAACAAATAAGCTTTCCAAACTTGTATCAGTATACGGAGAGGTAGAAAATCCCGGAGTATACTTAGTTAACTCAAAAGATCAACTTAATGATCTCATTGAAAAAGCAGGAGGTATTACGGACAAAGCTAACTTAAAAGGGATAAGACTTTTCAGAAAATCCGTAAAGAAAATACAAGAAGAGAAGTATGAAAAGCTTAGAAGAAAGCTAAGAAACAAACTTAAACTATTATCTTTAACCAAAAAAGAGGAAAAAGATATACCCGAAACTCAATTCAGTGATTTTAACTATGATTCAATTCCGGCAACCGGTAGGGTTATAATACCAAATACCGGAGATAAATTTTTACCTATAGCTTTTGAAAATAGAGATTCAATTTATATTCCTGAAAAATCAAGATCTATTACTGTTATGGGTGAGGTTCTTTTTGAATCATCTATAGTTTATAATAGTGAAGAGAGAGAAGTTGAGTACTACTTGGATAAGGTTGGAGGTGTTACAGACTTTGCAAATACAGGATCTATACATGTAATTAAAGCTAATGGTGAAATTATAAGAGATAATTGGTGTTTCTCTTCAATATATGGTTATGAGGTTGAACCGGGAGATATGATCTATGTTCCTTACAACTATATGATTGAGGATCAACTAAAGGTAACTAAAGATATATCGACTATTTTCTATCAGCTTGGATTAGCTACGGCAAGTATGATAAATGCTACAAAGTAAAACTAAAAAATGTTAGTCTAAAATGTTTAATCATTAAACTAAAAGGAGGAGAGGATGTTAAAATCTATAAAAGTTGACAATACTATTATTGAGATGATGCTGTTCTATTGGCAGAGTAGTTTGGATAAAGAGAAGGTTAGCGAGCAATATCTTAACGAGATCTCTCAGAGTAAACAGATGGGATACACATATGATAATGAGTTTAATGGAGAATCTGTTAGAAAGGTTTTAAGTGCTATAACAAATAGAGAACCTTTCAAGAGTAACATAAAAAAAGAATCAAGATTTTGGAATAATAATATGTGGGTAATGGAGGATATGGAGCTTACAAATTTCATGGTAGATCCTATCAAAAAGCTAAACCTAGATTCATTTATCCCAACTGTTGAAAACTCAAAGTTTGAGGAAATTGAACTTATATTTGTTCCGGGAACTCTTGAAACTAGCTATGTAAAAGAGAATAAAATAGTTGTCAACTTTTTCAAGATAGCTGTTGATTATATGGATCCTGAAAAGATAACTATCGAAAATACTCCGTTTATTGAGTATATAGAAAATCTTATAAAAAGCAGTATTGCTTGAAGGTAATAATTAAAGTATAAAAGGTGGTTCTAAAACCACCTAAGACTGTCGATAAACTTCGTATTACTGCGTCATCAATTTTTTATGCTCAAATTACCTAGGTTTACTAGGCTCAAATCGCATAAAAAATCAATTCCTTGTACTACTAGCTTCTCGAAAGTCTGGCTTTTTCAATAATCTCAGGTGGTTTTAAAAGACCACCTTTTTTTATGAAACAAAATTTATCTCTTCTCTAAAGCCACTTTCTTAAGAAAAATATTACGGCTACGAGAATAGTAGCTAAAAAAGATATTATCATAACAAACATAAAGGCATGAGGGGAGTCTCTAAATGGAAGATCCACATTCATTCCGTAGATACTTGCAACCAAAGTTGGAACGGCAATAATTATTGTTATAGCTGTTAAAAGCTTCATAACTCTATTTAGATTATTATTGATAATGGAACTAAAGAAGTTCATAAGTTCATTCATAATATCTGAATATCTTTCAGCCATATCAACTGCCTGATTAAGATCCACAATAACATCTTCCAAAAGTTCCTTCTCATCATCGGTCAAACCAAAAAACTTCGATCTTTGCATTTTACTGACCATAGTTAAATTTGTTCTTAAACTGGTACGATAATTAATTAAAGTTTTCTCAATAGAATATAACTTTATAAGGCTCTCATTTCTTTGGTTCTTCTCAAACTCCTTTTCCAAAATTATAGATCGCTGTCTTATATGTTTCAGATAGGTAATATATAGATTAACAGTTCTATTAATGATTTGTAAAATGGAAACAAATCTATTCTCTAAATCCATAACCCTTTTCTTTATATTTATAAAAGAGTTTATTATATCATTATCTTTATAACTTACAGTAATTATACATTGACCAAATACAACAATAACACCAATAGGTATTGTATAGTAGTTTGACTCGCCATTAATATCATCACAAACAGGAATTCTTATAACCATAAGAAAACTATTATCATCAGGCTCAAAACGGGCAATCTCATCAATATCTAAAAGATCTGAAAAGAAATCTCGTGGAAGGTTAAACTTTTCTGTTAAAAAAGAGATCTCCTGCTCATTGGGAGAAACAACCCTAACCCAACTATCAACTTGATATGAATTAATTTTCTCTAAACTATCACCATTCTTTTTTAATATTTCGTACATTATAAAAATCCTAAATTTACAGTCAATTACTTCTAAAGAATATTAAAAATTTAAAATTTACACAACGGAAATATACTATAAAAATTATATGCTCTTAAAAACATTAGTAAAAAGTATATTGAGAGAAACCTAAATTATGAGTTTAAACATTGATAAATTACGATAATTTTCTTAGAATTTCACCCGAATTAAAGAGATAGAGGGGTAATAATGAAAATCATTATAATTATTATGCTGGTAACAACAACACTATTTTCACAATACATAGTTACAGATCAGATAAAAGATTTTAAAATAAGATCATCAAATATAGACCAAAATTCAAATATCATCTACTACGAAGATAATGTATCTGAGAGCATATCTAAAGGTAAGGTTTTAATTTTAAACTGGTTTAACCCCTATTGATCAAGTTGCCAAAGTGAAGCCGTGAGCTTACAAAATATTAAAGATAAATATGGTGATCAAGTAGAGATCTACTCGGCAAATCAGAATATTCAATTTGATTATGAGTATTTGAACGGTAGAGAATGGAGATTAAAGTATGGTTTAACCTACAATATTTCTAACTATTATGATATGGGTGAAATTGAGAGATATTTCACAAAATTTTCTACTCCAATGACTGTAATAATAGGTAAAGATATGAGAGTTAGGTTTTCTCACTTTGGGTATATTTCAGAGGATTCTATAGAAACCAATTTTCTCTTAGCTCATGAGGAATTTACTGATATAACAACAATAAAACAGAATGAAGTTCTCCCTACAGAAAACAGTATAAACATTAATCTTGATAACTATTTTAAATCAATATCAAACTCTACTATTTCCTACGAGGTTATAAATTCTCCAAAAGTTCATACATATAATTTAGATGGAAGTAATTTAGAAATAGAAAAATCCACAGGCGGTTATGATTCTATATCTGTAGAAGTGTCAACAGACATTACAACAGAAACTTATCAATTTTACTTAAAGAGTTTATCATCAACAGATTATGAAAAGTTTGATTCGGGTGAGTTTTCTGAAGAGTGGAATAGTTTTGGTAATGAAATTTGGAGTATTAATGAAGATTTCTATTTTGATCCTCCATACTCTGCTGTTTCAGGAAAAATAGAATCTACAACATCACCTGATTCAATAACTTTCACCTCTCTGGAGCTGGAAAGATACTACTCCAGTAGTGGATATATATCTTTTATGTATAGAGTCTCATCGGAACTTAATGAGGATTCTCTCTCTTTTTTTGTAAACGATGAAGAGATAGATATTATAGATGATAGCGGTGAAGTTTTATGGAAATATATATTATTAGATGTAGATGAGGGTGATAATATATTTAAATGGAGATATAATAAAAGTCCATACTATGAAACCGGAGATGACTTTGCTGCTATTGATCATATTGAATTTAGATACACAACATCTGTTTCTGAAAACAGTATAGATGATAGCGAACTGATAAATATCTATCCCTCCCCTTTTAACTCAACAACAAATATTGAGTTTAACAGTAGTTTAGAAGATTTTGAATTTAAAATTTTCAACTCATCAGGTATAGAGATCTATAGTAGCAACTCAAAAAAAGTAAATAACAACAGATACATCTTTAAAGCAGAAGATCTTTCCAGCGGTGTTTACTATGTTCAGATTATGTCAAACAATAATAAAATCTATCTAAAGAAAATGTTGTTTTTGAAGTAGATTTAGGAGCTTCTTTTAAATATGCAGAGCTTTAAGAGTTTCAGAAGTTTTAAAGCTTATATAAAATAAAAAGAGACAAGGATTTTCCTGTCTCTTTTTATTTTGTAAACTTTTCAGTAGATTTTACTTAACTATACCTGCTGCAATAGATACAATCTCTGAAAAATCTGCCACTTTAAGTGCTGCTCCACCTATTAAACCACCATCAATATTTGGCTGTGATAATAGTTCAAAAGCATTGGCAGGCTTTAAGGATCCACCATAAAGTATTCTTACAGATCTAGCTAGATTTTCATTGTATATACTTGACAAGACCTCTCTGATAAATTTATGGATCTCTTCAGCCTGCTCAGGAGTAGCTGTTTTTCCTGTACCAATTGCCCAAACAGGCTCGTAAGCAACTATAAGATAAAAATTATCATCGGCAACTATACCCTTTAATCCTTCGGTAATTTGTCTTCTTATAACATCCTTCTCTAACCCTCTTTCCCTCTCTTCCAATGTTTCACCAACACAAAGTATAGGCTTAAATCCTGATTTAAGAGATTTCTTAACTTTCTTATTAATTGTTACATCAGTTTCAAAGAAAAATTGTCTTCTTTCACTGTGTCCTATAATGTTATATCTAACACCACAAGATTTTAACATATCAGCTGAAACCTGACCTGTAAATGCTCCACTATCTTCCCAGAAAATATCCTGAGACCCAAGCTCTATATGTGAATCCTTTATCCTTTCATTTACCGGATAAAGAGATGTGTAAGTAGGAGCTATAACTATATCAACATTATCATTATTTAAAGCCCTACTCTTTAACTTACTAGAAAAATCAATTGATTCATGAACATTCTTATTCATTTTCCAATTTCCGGCAATAAGAAATCTTCTCAATGTATCAATGCCTTTATTGGTTATGGTTTCAATACCCGGAAGTTTTTTACCCTCCATGTACTCTAAAGAAGCTCCTCCACCGGTTGAGATATGTGAGAATCTTGTTGAAATACCCGCTTTTTTAAGAGCAGCTGCAGTATCTCCTCCACCAATAACAGAAGTAACTCCATTATTTTGGGTTAAATCCGCAACAATTTTTACAATATCAAATGTCTCTTTTGCAAAGTTATCAAATTCAAAAACACTAACCGGACCGTTCCATATAATAGTTCTACAATCTGACAACTCTCTTTTATACTCATCAACAGTTTTAGGTCCAATTCCCATTGCAATCCAACCCGGCTCTTGCTTGTCAAAATCAAAATATTTTCTTTCAGTATCATTCTTAAACTCTCTACCACAAAGCATATCTTTTGGTAGGAAAAGCTTAACATTCTTTCTTTCAGCTTTATCTAAAATAGCTCTGGCAACATCAAGTTTTTCGGGTTCAACAACAGAATTTCCAACCTCAAAACCTTTTGCAAGTAGGAGAGTATTTGCAATACCTCCGGCAACAAAGATTTTATCAGCTTTATCAAGAAACTTATTTATTACATCAATCTTTCCATCAATTTTAACACCGGCCAAAATAGCAGCAAAAGGTCTTTTGGGTTTTCTCATTGTCTCACCAATATACTCCATCTCCTTAACCATCAAATAGCCTGCAACTGCTTTATCAAAAAATCTTGTTACAACAGAAACTGAAGCATGTGGTCTGTGAGCAACACCAAAAGCGTTGTTTATATATATATCCCCTAAAGAAGCAAGTTTTTTAGCAAACTCTTCATCTCCTGCTGTTTCACCCGGATGAAATCTCAAGTTTTCCAATAGTACAACATCACCATTGTTCATATTATTTACTAAAGCTTCAACTTCCGGTCCAATACAATCGGGAGCAAGAGTAACTTTTGAAGGAAGGATCTGTTTAAGTTTTTCGGCAACAGGTTTTAGTGAGAACTCCGGATTAACCTTGCCTTTAGGTCTCCCAAAATGAGACATAAGGATAAGCTTACCACCCTCAACAATAATTCTTATAAGAGTAGGAAGGGAATCCATTATCCTCTTATCATCAGTTATTTCTCCGTTCTCATTTAAAGGAACATTAAAATCAGCTCTAACAAGTACTCGCTTACCATGAACATCTACATTGTCAATAGTTAACTTATTCATAATTTACACCTTTTTATTTGTTATTAAAAATACATAACTTTATTTTTTCTCTAACCTCTGTAGTAATAAATATTACCCAAATAGTTTTACTTGAGTAACTTTTTATAAACAGATAAACTCTATCTAATTAAATGCAGAGTTTATATAAATATCATATAAAACTTTACATTCTACGACTAACAACCAAAATTGAACTTCTTAATTTAATAAGATTTGTCCCTCTTTCGGTAGATACTATTTAATAAACAAAAAGATCTTCAAAGACCAATAAAAAAAATATAATATCTTTTTTACAATTTTAAAACAAAAAAGAGTAAATCTTAACTAATTCCTATTGTCTATTTTGTAACATATAAAAATTATATAAAGATAAAAATATCTTTTTACGTAAATGTAAGAATTATATCAACTAATAGAGGATAATAAAAAACCTAAGTTAACCATTCCTACCTTTTGCAAAATATGCCGCCTTCTCAACAGAGATAGATATATCTATCTGCTCTAAAAATATATCATCTCCAACATTGAGAGGGACAGGAGTAAAATTAACAATAGATTTAACTCCTGCTGATATTAGAGAATCTGCCAGATCGTTTGCTGAAGAGGGAGAAGTTGCTAAGATTGCTATTTTTATATCCTTTCCCTTTATTATATTATTTATCTCATCAACATGATAACATTTGACACCATCTATCTCCTTACCAACAATCTCCTTATCAATATCAAATAGAGCTTCTATATTTATTTTTGAATTTTTACCTTTGAAATATTTAAGAAGAGCCGTTCCCAATCTTCCAACACCTACAATAGCTAAAGCTTGAGGAGTTTCAGCATCAAGAGTAATTGATATAAATTCAATAATCTTTTCGGTTTCATACCCCTTTCTATTGTTTCCGGTATAACCAATATTCATAAGATCTCTTCTAATCTGAACAGGTGTAAGATGAGCCATTTTTGCAAGCTCATGGGAGTAAAAATATTTTACACCCTTTTCCAACTCTTTCTTTAATAATCTTCTGTATAAACTTAATCTCTCAACTATCTTCTTATTAATAAGATCCATTACTCCCTCTAAATTAACGATTCTCCAAACCAAAGAATCTAAATAATTGGTTAAACCTAAAAATCCTAGACTGCTATATATATAACAATTTAAACAATATCAACAACTTTTTTTTCATATTAATAAAAAGAACTCTCTCCAACTATGGACTATTGATACTCTCCTAAATCTTTATTTTATCAAATCCATTACCGTAAACACCCATTACATTAGCTACCGAGATAAAGCAATCGGGATCAATATCTTTTATTACCTTATACACAAGCTGAATCTCTAATTTCCTAACAACAACCAGAACGACATCCAAATCCTCTTTTGAATACCACCCTCTACCGGATAGTATTGTTACCCCTCTGTCAACCTCTGAAAAGATTCTATCGGCTATCTCTTTTGATCTCTCTTTACTAAAAATCATAACCTGCAAGGATTGTTGTGCTCCTACAAGAATAAGATCTATTACATACGCCATAATTACCATTGTAACTATACCGTAAACAATTTTTTCAATAGAACCATGAAGGAACCATGATGATGAAATAATAAAGAAATCAAATATTATCAAAAGTTTTCCGGGACTGATACTTTTGTACTTATTTACAATCATTACAACTACATCAAGACCTCCGGCAGTCCCACTTTGGGTAAATATAATACCAAGCCCACCACCCATCATGGAAGCACCTATAACAATGGACATAAAAAGATCTTCAATAATAGGTTCAGAAACAATAAATTGAAAAATAGTCATTAGAAAGGATAGAGCCAGAATACCATAAATAGTTTTAACACCAAACCCTCTTCCTAAAATCTTAAAACCTATCAAAAGAAGGATACCGTTCATTATTAGATTGGAAAAACCAATGGGGAAACCCGTTAAAAAATATATATAGGTAGCAATACCTGAAATTCCACCACTTACAACTCCTGCCGGAATAATAAAGGCCATTAAGCCGGTTGCAAAAAGAATCAATCCAAAAGTGATAATTAGATATGACTTAACCAATTTTATATTCATAATAAACACACCTCAAAATTTGGATGAATATAGTTATCTATTAATCCAATAAACAATAAATTAAATCATATATTTTTTGCTTTTACTCTTGAAACAACCTATATTAATGTTGGTAAACATTCGGGGATGTTTATGGATTCGACGGGAATGATTGTGGGGTTAGGTTGCATGTCGATAATCTTGGATATATCGTAAAATTTCCTTGAAACAAATCTAAATGCAAATAATGATTACGCATTAGCAGCCTAATAGCGGTTGCTCGATCTCTTTAAGTAGTCTGCCGGCTTTTAGAAGATCGTCATTAGGCAGGGTAGCCTTTTATACTAATCTCTGGGTTTAAAGGGCGGAATTTTCAGGGATAGCTTTTCTGGAATTTAGTTGTTGGAAGATCAGAAGAGCGAAGTTAAAACAACAACTAAGCATGTAGAAGCTTAATTTGACGCTTTTTCGGACAGGGGTTCGACTCCCCTCATCTCCACTTATTGGAAAAAGGGATCTTGTTAGAGATCCCTTTTTTTGTGTAAACAGTTGAATATATATTTTAATACTCAACCTGAGTTAGGTATAATTATTTATATAATATTTAGCATAATAAATAGAATGCTACACACCATTTATCATCATCATAGAAAGTTTCGAAGCCTTCACAGGTGGCAACTCTGTCATAACCTTAGCAGCTTGCCTGTTCTTCATCTTTTTCAAGATTCTTACAACATCACCCTCATTCATACCCATTAAAATCTGAGCCGCCTTTCTTGGCTTCATAGAGTTATATTTGTTTGCCAGTGATGAAAGTTCTTTTGTATTGAGTTCTGTTCTATTTTTAACCTCTTCCTCTTTCTCTGTTTCAAGTCTTTTTATCTCACCCTCTTTTGAGGCTAAATTTTTCTCTAAAGCGACAGATTTTGTTCGAGTTGTATCCAGCTTACTTTTAAGTTTTTCCAACTTTCTCTGAAGTTCAACCTTCTCTTTTTTTAACTCTAAAGTAGCTTTATTTTCATTTATATACTCCAAAAGCTCATTTTCAACAAGATCTTTCATAGCATAGTTTGTTCTCAAAGAGTCGGTAATTTGAAACTCTATTCCAGGAATATTTACACCAATTTCTGAAAGAATGGTGCTATCTTCAACTAGAGAAACAGCATCCTCAATCTCCTCATCGGTTATACGCTTCTTGATCCCTGCCATAAAATCTTTGTTATTTCTCAAACTATCAAGATTTAAAAGATAAAATGATGCCAAAGAATCAAGATTAACATTCTTTTCAACCTCAGAAGGCGGAGTATATTTATCTAAAAGGTAAATAAAAAGTACCGCTGATCCTACATAGGTTAATATTGCAATAGAAAGCATTGAAAAAAGACCAATACCTTTTCTTATATGGGTGTTTAAATTTCTATCTTTCATAACCATCTCTTGTGTATAGATTTATAGCTAATTGATCTAAAAATTGAGCCTCTTTATAATCTTGCTCCTTCTTAAATCTAATCTCCTCTTTCTCTTTCAATTTCTCTAAAATCATCCTCTTTTGGGAAATCTCTTTCATTTTATCTCGTTCTCTTCTTAAAATCTTCTCCTTTTCACCTATCTTCTTAACAATAGTTTCAATATTATTGTTAAGCTCCTCAATATATCTAATATAGATAAGATGGGTTCTGGAGTTATAGTTTTTTAGTTTACCAAGCTGATCAAAAACCTCTTTTCTCTCATCATAGAGCTTTCTCTGTTCCTCGGAACTTTTTCTATACTCCTCTTCAGCAACTCTTACCTGCTTTAGCTGAAAATCCTCCTCTTGTTTTCTAATCTTCAAAACCGATTCTAATCTAAACTTTCTCTTCATAACTACAAACTCTTTGTGCAAATATTTAGCCAATTGATAATAAAAAGGCTTTTTCATAAATTATATTGAACTATTTTGATAGAGAAGAAGGTAAAAATAGTATACTTCTCCTAAAGATCTACAGAGAATACAGAAGTTCCATACTCTCCTCAAATGTAAAAGAATCTCTAATATTCTGCCTTAAAAAGTTATCTATTGTACCCTTTTTAGCTATAGCTTTATCAATCTTAGGATTTGATCCTTTTACATAAGCTCCAATATTTATAAGATCCTCATTCTCTCTGTAAACAGCCATAAGCTCTTTTATCTCACCTGCTTTCTTTGAGTGATCATCATTCGCTATTTCACTAAAAAGTCTGGATACAGACTCAAGAATATCTATAGCAGGATAGTGATTCTTTGCCGCTATCTTCCTTGAAAGTACAATATGTCCATCAATAATTGACCTTACAGAATCACCTACGGGATCATTCATATCATCTCCCTCAACCAAAACGGTGTAAAGAGCCGTAATATTACCACTGTCGCTTGTACCACTTCTCTCCAAAAGTTTTGGAAGATGATTAAATACTGAAGGGGTGTAACCTTTTGTGGTAGGAGGTTCTCCAATAGCAAGACCTATCTCACGAAGCGCCATTGCATACCTTGTACAACTATCCATCATAAGTAGAACATTTTTTCCCATATCTCTAAAATATTCAGCTATAGAAGTAGCCAAAAGAGAACCTTTAACTCTCATGAGAGCTTCTTTATCACTAGTAACCGTTACAACAACAGATTTTTTTAAACCCTCCTCGCCAAGATCTCTTTCAATAAACTCTCTAACCTCTCTCCCCCTCTCTCCAATGAGAGCAATAACATTTACATCTGCTTCACCACTCTTTGCTATCATACCCATAAGAACAGATTTTCCCACTCCTGAACCGGCAAAAATTCCAACCCTCTGACCTTGCCCGCAGGTTATAAGTCCATCAATAGCTTTTATACCGGTAGTAAATTTTTTATCAATTCTTGGTCTAGAAAGAGGATCGGGAGGAGATTTTGTTAAGTTTACAAATTTATCACCTTCAATCCTACCCTTTCCATCAAGAGGTTCTCCAAGTCCGTCAATAACTCTACCAAGAAGAGCATCACCAACTTTAACTTGAAGTGGCTTATTAGCATTTCTAACCTCACACCCCGGAGAGATACCATCCATATTTGAGAGAGCCATTAAAAGAGTATTACCGTTGTTAAAACCAACAACTTCGGCAGGTATTTTATCATCTTGATTCCGTTTACTTATATAGCAGAGATCACCTATGGAAGCTTCAGGACCTGAAGACTCTATAACGAGTCCTACAACCTTTACAACCTTACCACTAAGTCTGTAAGGGTTGGATTGTTCCACAGCTTTAAAATATTTTGAGAATCTACCATCTGCTCTCATATAAAAATCTCCAAAAATGGAAAATCTTAACTTTTAATTCCTAATCATGACCTACTTTTAAAAGATTCAAAACTTTCCGGGCTTATAGTAGAGAGAGTTAAAATCTAACCTTTTTCAGTAGGTACCAATTACTCTTCATCTCTGACACTGTCAATTTTTGCAAGAATTTCATCTAGTCGTACTTTTAACCTAGCATCCAAATATCCTGAGTCAGACTCAATTATAACACCACCCTGATCAACTCTACTATCAACATCAATGGTTATATGTTTAAGATCGTCAAAACCACTTTTAATATGGTCTAATCTATCCTTTACCATAGAGATATCCTTTTCACTAACTAAAATTTTCAAGCGACTCTTATCCTGAATTACTGATATGGATTGTTTTATAGCTTCAATTGTGGATTCCGGGAGATTCTCTATTTGAACAGATAAAGTTTTTTGAGATATAACCTTTACAAGATTAATAAGAACAGATTCTGTTTCGGTAAAAAATTGAGAAACAAGATTATTAAGATTTTCTGATGCCGAATGAAGATATTCTATGGCAGGGACTACCTTTTCTTCACCTTTTCTACTACCCTCAAGCTCACCATCTGCAAAACCTTGATCGTAAGAAGAGCTTTTTACCCTTTCAAGCTGATCTTGAAACTCTATATCTTTTTCAGTAAAAGCTCTGTTAAATTCATTATCTTTTTCGTCTAATCTTTTTTGAAGAAAAGAAAGTTTAGATCTTAGATTTTTCACCTCTTCAAGAAGCTCATTCTCTTTATCAAACGATTTAAAACTAAAACTTTCATAGCCAAGAATAGTACCCTCCCTATGGATCTTTGCTATCTTTTTCTTATTCTCACGATTCATAAAATAAAATTCTCCAAAAAAAGAAAAAATATCTCATTAATTACTCAACAAGTTGCTCAGAATTTGATCCTCCAAGAATAACCACTTGACCATCTTCTTTCAACTTATTGATAATATCAACAATTCTCTGTTGAGCCTCTTCAACTTCACTAAGCCTAATTGCACCCAGAAACTCCATCTCCTCTATAACAAGATTTCTTGCTCTCTCAGACATATTCTTAAGAACCTTATCCTTAACCTCATCACCAACACCTTTAAGAGCATAGGTAAGCTCTTTATTCTCAACCTCTTTGAGAACTTTTTGTATAGATGTATCATCAAGTCTGACAATATCCTCAAAGGTAAACATAAGATTTTTAATATCAGTGGCAAGTTCATAATCAAGCTCTGTAATATCTCCAAGTATTTTTTGAGTAACCGCAACACCCATTTGATTGAGAATATCAGCAATAGATTTAAGACCTCCAAGAACCGGTGAAGTTCCTGAGATCATATCTATTCTGTTTTCTAATACTTTCTCAACAGCAGAGATTGTTTCAGGAGTAACTCTATCCATTGAAGCAAATCTTCTAACAACATCAACTTGAAGATCTGAATCCAACTCAGAAAGTATAGATGAAGCTTGAGCTTGATTTAATTGGGAGAGTACAAATGATATAGTTTGTGGATGCTCCTTTTGAATAAATGTCAAAAGCTGATCAGGATCAACATCTTTCAATATATTAAAACCTTTAACCCTCATCATTCTTTGAACTTTACGAATCATCTCAAGAGCTCTGTCGGTACCAATGGCTTTTTCCAAAACCTCATGTGCATATGTTATACCACCACTTTGTATGTAGTGTTGAGTGAGAATCATCTGATGAAATTCAGTAATAACTCTCTCTATAGTTGCAGAATCTACATTATGCAAAGTAACTATGGCAGATGTTATCTTCTCAATCTCTTCATCACCTAGATTTTGATAGATATAGGCAGAAGCATCTGCTCCAATAGAGATCATGAGTATAGCAGCTTTCTCTACACCGGTTAAATGCTCTTCAACTGTCTCTTCAGTTGTTTCTTCTATATCTTTTGCCATCTATCACCCTTTGCTTTAAAATCAAATTCTATTAAAAAGTTTAAGCAATAATCTTAAAAAAACAGATCAACCTTATAAATTTACAAAACTTCAACAATAAAAGCTAAATATATAAGAGAAAAATAGATCTTCTAATTTATTTAGGAGTTTTTTTGAAGAGTTCCCAAATAAATCCCAAAAAGTAAAATATTATTTTCCCAATCCTGACTCCTCGTATAACCATGATTTTAGGAGTGAAGAAGCATCTTTAGAGTTGTTAACAACAAATTTTCTAATCTGCTCTTGAAGCTCATTTCTTTTTCTTACCTCTTCCGGCATATCCTCCTCAATAGATTTCCTTCTTGAGTTTTCACCATCCTCTTTAATTCTATCCTCCTCCTTTTGGAGATCTTTTGCATCAATTATTCTTCCGTCAGGAGTAACAATTTTCCCACTGATTTCATCAGATATAATCTTTGGCCATATTTTACGACTAAATTCTGTTGACTTCTGAATAAGTCCTCTAACTACTAACAATAGTATGATAATGAGTAGCATAATTGAACCATACTTTAAAGAGATCTTTATAAAATCTATGGTTTCAGGATTAAGACCTTTTGCCTGCTCTAACAGTTCATGATCCATAGTAAATTGAAGATTTACAACCTCTATAACATCACCTCTTGCTTTATCAAACCCAACAGCACTGGTAACAAGAGATTTTATATTTTCAAGCTCTTCGTTACTTCTTTGAACATATTCTGTTCTTACCTCTCCATCTGCATCAGTTACAGTTTGATACTTACCATCAACGGATACGGCAATAGAAAGCTTTTTTACATTTCCAACCTCTTTAATAATACTTGCGGTACTCTTATTTATCTCATAGTTAGAGATACTGCTTTCGGTAGATTGATTATTTCCATTCTCTCCGGTTGCACTATTTTCGTTTCTCTCCTCAGATCTTGTAACCTGATTTTCAGGATTGTAAAGCTCCTCCATTTTCTCAACTTTATCAAAGTTAAGCTCAGTATTAACTCTAACTACAGTTCTACCCAAACCAATGGTTCTATCAAGCATAGATTGAACTTGATTTTCCAAAGATCTCTCTATACTCCTCTTTATCCTAAATTGATTAGATGAGATACCTGCTATACTCTCAGGATCATCATGCCAATTAAGTTGATTACCATAGTTATCAACAATAGATATATTATCAACTCTCAAACCTTCAACCGAATTTGCGACTAAGTTTAAGATACCCTCTATTTGCTTATTTGTAACACCTGCCCTATTTCTTAAAGTTAAAGCAATTGAAGCACTAGGGTCATGCTTATCCTCTTCAAAAAGAGCTCTTTTAGGTATAACAAGGTGAACTCTTGAACTAACTACACCCTTTAAAGAGTTAATTGTTCTGCTAATCTCACCCTCCAAAGCCCTTTTACTGTTTATTCTTTGCATGAAATCTGTCATACCAAGCTTATTATTATCAAAAAGCTCATACCCTATGGTAGATTCTGAAGGAAGACCTTCTGAAGCCATAGAGAGTTTCAAGTTATCAACCATTGAGCTCTCTACATATATAATAGAACCATTACCCTCTAATCTATACTCAATATTCATCTCTTTAAGTTTTGTTACTATAGAGCTTGCATCTTTTTGGGTTAAATTTGAATAAAGGATTGCCTCATCTTTTGAAGTAGCCCAGAAAAGAGTAGATACAATCATAATCAAAGAAAGAACAGAAACTACCCCTAAAACAATCCTTTGACCCTTTGACATTTTTTCAATCATTCTTGAAAGCTGACTTCTCTTCTCAAAAAGAGGTTCTTTCTTATTCAAGCTACTATTTTCTACACTATTTTCAATACCGTTGTCAATATTATTATCAGCCATAAGATGTTCCTTCCGTTAAACAAACCTCAATAGATCAACGCAAAATATAGTAGCATTTACTATGCCATATATATGTTGTGTAAAGAGATATAAATTTAGATATTCTCTTTTAGGTTATCTCTATTAGATGAGATAAAAAAATAGATATAAAAACTATTACTGCAAAAGATTTTTGAGAGAAGATAGGCAAACTTTTTCATAATATTCAGAATCTTCCTGTTGAGGATACAATTTTGAGAGAGGAGGAAGATGATAGTTGGAAGACGGAAGACGGATCTGCCTGTGCGTGCCACGCACGCAGACAGGAGACAGGAGTTGTGTCGCTTTGCTCTTTTATTTATTAAAACCCTTTGAAATGGCGAAGTGTGTTAAGACTCTTCTCCCTTTTCAGGGCTACTCTCTATACACATCTTTTTTTAAAGGTTTCATAAGTTCTAAAGCTAGCTCCCATCCTTGAAGTTGTTGATAAAATTTAA
>PDWJ01001912.1_pt1 | contig 24135 bp, 19 predicted proteins | sample 1430881 | NCBI WGS metagenome assembly PDWJ01 (sample SAMN01162460, study PRJNA174530) | Oral metagenome, whole genome shotgun sequencing project. | biome: Marine environment; feature: Marine mammal; material: Swab sample of the gingival sulcus; isolation source: swab sample of gingival sulcus...
AATAAAATAGAATGTTTATTGAGCGAAAAATATAAACCATTAAAAATGTCCATTAGAGAATAATGTCTCCGAAAAACCATTAAAAATGTCCATTATACCGTAAATTAATAATTATGAAGTTTTTTGATTACTCATATTATCGAATATGTGATTTTTATAAAAAGAAGAAAGACTCATCAGCTGAGATGACGAGTTCTTTGGTTATTTCTTTAATGCAGTTTTTTACTATTCTTGATTTGTTTATTCTGGTTCGAGTATTTTGGGAGTATCCAGTTCCTAGCAATTTTTCAAAATACTGGTTTTTGCCTTTGATTATTATCCTCCCTGTAATCAATTGGAATAGATATGTAAAGGCTAAAAAGTATAAGGAATTTAGAGGTGTCTGGAAAACGGAAATAGAGAAAGAAAAACGGCAGAAGGGATGGTATATTGTTTTTTATTTAATATTATCTATTGTGATTCCAATACTATATGGAATTATAAAGCAAAATTTGATAGAAGGAAAGAGTCTTTTTGGGTGATAGAAGGAGGGCTATAAACCAATAGGATACAGGTGCAAATACAGAATTAATTTCAATTTTTGTCGTGCTTAGAAAATTCATTACTCAATGATTTGTACCTCTAAAAAAATAACTAATGATAAAAATTGATAATAACGGGAAAATAAGAGATCAATATGTAAAAAGAGAAGCCTTGAAAATGTTGATTTTAGGACCTCTCTTTTCTATAATTTATATTGTTTTGTCATTTATTAGCATGTCTAAATGGCCAGATTTTTTCTATGTCATTGCCCTATTTTTACTTCTAATGATGATTTTTTTCTTTATTGTTGCTCCAATTATAATGTTAAATCGACACAATAGAACAATTAAAGAAATAAGGTTTGAAGACAATGAGATTAAATTTAAATCTTTTCAAGCTCTTTGGATGAAGGCTAAATTTGTAAAAGCCAACAAAAAAGACTTTAAAATCACTAGCTCAAAATTTTATTGGTATGGAAAAGAAAAAAAGGACGGTTATGTTTTAAAGCTAGGTCAAAAGCAAGAGTACTATATAGTGTTAGACTATTTTACAAATAAAGAACAAATTATATCTTCTATCGGGCAGGTTATGGTTTGATTTAGGAACAAAATGATTCTTGAATTAAACAGGCACATTCAGAAAGTTAAAACTATTTTCTGAATGTGCCTAAAAAAAGCCAACAGCTAAAGGCCAAACCCCCAATAACCAACACCTAAAACCTAATACCTCAAATCATTAAACTTCTTTTGAGCAACCTCAAATTCGTTTTTAAGTTTGTCAATAACTTCTTTCACGCTACTGATTTTTTTGGTAAGGTAGGCATTAGCTCCTGCAAAAGCATATCCTTTGTCCATATTTCCTTTAGCGGCATTATACAAAGCCTTGATGATACAATAAGGACTTTTTTTGTAGTCGCAAGTTTTGATACAGTGATAAGGGCAACCTTTTGGACGTTCATTCCCTTTATTTACACTTCGGATAAACGCTCCATCAAAAGCTCGTCCCGGCATCCCTACAGGACTTTGAATGATTAGCGTGTCTTGTTGTGATGAGTTTACATACACTTTTTTGAATGTTGGAGAGGCGTCGCATTCTTCTGTAGGAACAAAAAGGCTGCCCATTTGTACGCCTGTTGCTCCAAGTTTCATAAACTGCAATATATCTTCGCCTGTAGAGATTCCTCCCGCGGCTATTACAGGAATAAATTTTCTGTTTGCATAGCTTTGAGTAACCTGAACAACTTGAGGGATAAGTTGTTCGAGAGAATGTTCCTCTGTATTTATATTGTCTTTCTTAAAACCGAGATGCCCTCCGGCTTTTGGCCCCTCTACAACAATGGCATCAGGTAAGTAGTTGTATTTTGTTTCCCACTTTTCACAAATTACTTTTGTTGCACGAGCAGACGATACAATAGGGACAAGTTGTGTGTTACTGTCAGGAGTTAGATAAGACGGTAAATCTAAAGGCAAGCCTGCACCTGAAAAAATAATATCAGCTTTTTCGGCAATAGCGGTACGTACCATATCTGTGAAATTCGACAAGGCTACCATGATATTTACACCGATGATTCCTTTGGTTTTATCACGTGTTTTACGAAGTTCTTCTTTTAGTCCGTAAATGCAATTTTCAAGATAATTTTTTGAAGTTTGTTTGTATAACAAACCTAATCCAGCACAAGAGATAACACCAATCCCCCCTTCGTTGGCAACAGCTGAGGCTAATCCTGAAAGTGATACGCCTACTCCCATGCCTCCCTGAATAATAGGCAGACGGATTTCTTTATTTCCAATTTTGATTGATTTCATCATAATTTTAACTTTTTATTAAGAACTTGAAAGGTTTATTTATTATTGTAAATGAATAAGTTATAAAATAAATAAAATGATGATACAAGTTCTTGACAAAGATACTATAAAAATGGAGATAGAGAAATATTTACATGTTAGGGAATGAAAATTTAGAATATTCAATTATAAAATTATGAGATACTGTTATTTTATTTTTCGTTGAATACCAATGCAAAAGTTATGTCGCATTGATTTCGTAGTTTCAGGAAACTCTTTAAATTCATCGGACAAACCGAGATAATATGAATATTGTGGGGATATAGCCCATTTATCAGATATATTGAAGTCATATGCGATTCTTGCAACAATCCCAACATAGGTTTTGGCATTAAAATGATCATATTTATCTGCCAAATTGTAACTCCAACTATTGTAACTCCAACTATCGTGTCCCATATGAAAACCACTGGTTGTTCCACTGTATTGTTCATAAATTAACCTAGCTAATTCAACTCCGATATTCAAATCAATCTTGTTGATTATCCTGAAATTTAAGGGAAATAAGCCCAATGAAATAATAGATTTATTAATCTTAGCTTCTGTAGTATGACTACCTCCTAATCCTCCTTCAATGGCTGTTAATTCTCCTCCATATTTATCGTAACCTAAAGTAAACCGTAATGACATTCGACGATTTTTTATATTATCAACTCCGATTCGTACAGAAAAACCATAATCAGCGTTATAAGATGAACTAAAATTTCCTTGATTTCTTGGGAAATTAAAAAATACATTTTTGTTTACACCTCCAATTAATTCAATATTTTGAGAAAAAAGGCTTAAACTACTTAACAGAAACAATCCAATTAATAATTTTTTCATTTGTATAAAATTTAAAAACAAATATAGTTATTTATTTCAACACTTTGCTAAATTTAGTGTTAAAAATAAGAGTATGAAAATTAGATTTTTGATAATCAGTTTTTGTTAAAATAATAGAATAGATAAAACTTATTTATTTAACTTTGCAAGGATGTGAAGTCTTTGCAATGACAATCTTTTTTCGGGCTTTATCATTAAAAATAAAACAAATACTTAAATTTACTACTATGAAAACATTATACATTGTAAGGCATACCAAGTCCTCATGGGATTCTTGGGAATTGACAGATGCACAACGACCAATTACTGAGAAAGGAAAGGAACGAACCAAAAGGGTTATTGATTACCTGTTACAACATCATGAAACCTTAGATTTGGTAATATCCAGTCCTGCTGTTCGTGCTTATCAAACGGCTGAACTTATTGTAAAAGGGTTAGGTTATGATGAGGATAAACTAACAAAAGAAGCTTTGCTTTATGGTTATGATGTTGATCGGGTGTTTAATTTGTTTTTTGGGCTATCTGATGATATTGAAAATTTGATGGTTGTGGGACATAATCCGAACATCACATATTTAGCCAATCAATTTTTGGAAGAACAGATTGATTATATGCCTACATCGGCAGTAGTTTGTGTTGAGTTTGATGTGAAAAAATGGAGTGATATTGCCATTCAAAAGGCAAAGCAAAAATTTTATATCACGCCAAAGATGTTAAAAAAGTAGTATATTTGGTGTCATGAAAGAGTTAGACGGTAAAAACCTTATTAATAGAGAGATTAGTTGGTTGCACTTTAACGGTAGAGTGTTGCAGGAAGCTATTGACGAGCGAAATCCATTGCTTGAACGTGTGAAGTTTCTTGGAATTTTTTCAAATAATAGAGATGAGTTTTTTCGGGTTAGGGTAGCCACATTGAAGCGATTGAAACAAGTGAAGGAAAAAGAGGGAGAGGATGTACAACAACTTCAAGAAGTTTTAGATAAAATTTCAATAATTTTACAGGAACAAGAAAAAGAGTATAATTGGGCTTATCGCAAATTAGTAGCGGATTTGTATCAGGAAAAGATTGTTATTATTAATGAAAAACAACTTAATGAGAAGCAAGGAGAGATTGTGAAAGCCTATTTCAAGGAAAAAGTGAGACCCTATATTTTTCCTTTGATGATAAATTCTTTGGTAGATGTAGATAGTTTAAAAGATCGGTCATCGTTTTTGGCGGTTATTTGCAAAAAATCGGATCAACCGGAGGTGGAAGATTATGCGTTGGTAAAGATTTATACTAAAATTCACTCTCGTTTTTTGACATTGCCCGGAGAAATGGGCGAGCAATACATTATTTTTCTTGATGATGTGATGCGATATTGCATGGCAGATGTATTTGGTGTTTTTGGTTTTGATACTTTTGAGTCGTATGCTATAAAATTTACCCGAGATGCAGAAATAGATTTGGATCATGATGTGTCTAAATCCTTTATTGCGATGATGTCGGAAGGTGTAAAGAAGCGGAAAAAAGGAAATCCGGTTCGTTTTATATATGACAAAAACATGCCTAAGAAGTTGCTTAAGGTTTTAACAAAGAAATTGAAGTTAAAAAATCAAGATGATGCCATAGGTAGCGATCGTTATCATAATTTTAAAGATTTCTTGGCTTTTCCGGAGTTTGATTTGCCAAATTTATATAATAAAAAACTGCCACCGTTGCCACATCCTGATTTTCCATTACATCAGAGTATTTTTGATAAAATCAGGGAGAAAGATTATGCCTTACATTATCCATATCAATCGTTTCAACATATTGTTGATTGGTTGCGCGAAGCTTCGATTGATCCTAATGTTCGTTCTATTAAGATGACGTTTTATCGTACGGCCAAATATTCCAATGTGGTTAATGCGCTGATTAATGCTGCAAGAAATGGAAAGTCGGTTACGGTTTTTATGGAGTTGCAAGCTCGTTTTGATGAGGAAGCTAATATTTTATTGACCGGAAAATTCAAAGAGGAAGGCGTAAAAGTGATTCAAGCCATTCCGGGTTATAAAGTGCATGGTAAGTTAATTCATATCAAGCGGAAAGAAGAAGATGGATATCGTTCTTATGTGAATATTAGTACCGGAAATTTTCATGAATCTACGGCAAAACTATATGCTGATGATTCCTTATTGACAGCAAATCAAGAAATTGCCAAAGAAGTGGATCGTATTTTCCGTCTTTTTGAGGAAAGATACACTATTCCAAAGTTTGAACATTTGGTTATATCGCCTTTTTATCAGCGAGATTTTTTCATCAAATTATTGAATAAAGAGATTGCCAATGCCAAGAAAGGAAAGGAAGCATGGGTAATGGTGAAGTTAAATAATATTACGGATGATAAAATTGCCAATAAATTATATGAGGCAAGTAAAGCAGGTGTAAAAATTACCTTAAATGTCAGGGGAATCTGTGTGGTGCAGCCTAAAGTAAAGGGTTTGAGTGATAACATTGAAGGTTTTTCAATTGTAGATCGGTTTTTGGAACATTCGCGGGTATTGGTATTTGCCAATGGTGGAGCGCCTCGTTATTTTATTACTTCGGCAGATTGGATGATTAGAAATTTTGATCGACGGATTGAGGTTACTTGCCCGATTTATGATAAAGATATTCAAGCTGAATTTAGAGATATGTTGGAAATTCAACAAAAGGATAATGTAAAATCCAGAATTATATCTAAAAAAACACCAAATACCTATAAGAAAAGGAAATCAACAGCTGATAAAGTGCGTTCACAAGAAGCTATTTACGAATATTTAAAGGAAAAGTATTATCCTTAAAAGATTAGAAGAGGGTAGGGGCGTTAATGCTAAAAATTCATTTAAAATGAATAATAACGATGTAAATTTTCCATAAAAATGAGGATAATTTATTTTTTTAACTATTTTTGTTTTTTATGAACTTATTTAAACTTTTTCAATTTGCTAAAAACTTCTCATTTTCGCTTAAATTCAAAAAGTTTAAATGAACTCTATATCATGTAATGAAATTACATTAAGTATTGATGAAATTATTAATCAAAATTTATAGATATGTTTAAAAATCATCCTAAAGGATTACTCGCAGCCTCATTAGCCAATATGGGCGAACGTTTTGGTTTCTATACCATGATGGCGATTTTGAGTTTGTTTTTGATGTCTAAATTTGGTTTAGACGAAACCGGGTCAGGTTGGATTTACTCTACATTTTACTTTTCCATTTATGGAATGGCATTTTTTGGAGGAATCATTGCTGATAAAACAAAAAAATACAAAACAACCATTTTATCCGGATTAGTATTGATGAGTTTGGGATATTTAGTGTTAAGTGTTCCAACAAATGTTACGCCAAATAACAAAGTGTTATTAATTGTTGTGGTATGTATTGCTTTGTTCATGATTTCTTTCGGAAATGGATTGTTCAAAGGAAACTTACAAGCATTAGTAGGGCAAATGTATGATGATGAAAAGTATAGTAAGTTGAGAGACTCCGGTTTCCAATGGTTTTATATGTTCATCAATGTTGGAGCTATTTTTGCTCCATTTATTGCGCCTGCAGTACGTAATTGGTGGTTAGAAACACACAATTTAAAGTACGATGCTAATTTGCCTGCACTTTGTCATGAGTATATTGAAAAAGGATCAAGCATGTCAGGACAAGCGCTTACTAAATTTCAGGCATTGGCTCAAGAAGCCGGAGGAACTCCTGTAAGTGATTTGAGTGCTTTTGCAAATAATTACTTAGATGTATTTAATACAGGATTCCATTATTCATTTGCCGTAGCGATTTTAGCGATGATGATATCTTTGGTTATTTTTGTAATTAACCAAAAAGGATTCCCAAATCCGGCAGATAAAAAAGTGTCAGCAAACGCAAGTGAAAATGGTGCTGAAATGTCTTTACAAGAAACCAGACAACGTATTTATGCTTTATTAGCTGTATTTGCTGTTGTTATTTTCTTCTGGTTCTCATTCCACCAAAATGGATTAACCCTTACATTCTTTGCCAAAGATTATACTTATCTAAAAATAGGTAGCTTAAATCTTACACCGGAGAATTTCCAATCTGTAAACCCATTCTTCGTAGTATTTCTTACACCTGTAATTATCGCTTTCTTCTCATGGTTGAAAGCCAAGGGAAAAGAACCTTCTACACCGGGTAAAATTGCCATAGGTATGGGAATTGCAGCAGGTGCTTATGTATTGATGAGTGTTTCTTCTTTAGGATTACCTACATTGGATGAGGTAAAAGCTATGGGAGAATTACCGGATGCACAGCGTGTAACACCTTGGTTATTGGTAGGTACTTATCTTATCTTAACCATTGCTGAATTATTTATTAGTCCTTTGGGAATTTCGTTTGTATCTAAAGTGGCTCCACCAAAATTGCAAGGTTTAATGCAAGGACTTTGGTTATTAGCTACCGGATTAGGTAACCAATTATTAATTATTGGTGCGGTATTCTACAAAAATATTCCTATGTGGGCTACATGGAGTGTATTTGTGGCTGCTTGTTTAGTATCCATGTTTACCATGTTGTTCATGTTGAAATGGTTAGAAAGAGTATCTTCTTAAAAAAGATAGATAAATCATAATTAAAAAAGAGACTGTTTGAAATTTTCAAACAGTCTCTTTTTTGTTTTAAATGAATTCTGTAATAAAACCCGTAAAAATCAACTTTAAAAATAAAATATGATAAAACTTTTATAGTAGAAATTCGTTTAAGATAATAAAATGCTATTTTTGCCCCGATGAAATGTAATACAAGAAGAAAACCAGATTGGTTAAAAATATCGTTACCCAAAGGTAAGGAATATTTAACCGTGAAAGAGATTGTTGATAAGAAAAAGCTCAATACGATATGTGTGAGTGGGAAATGTCCTAATTTGGCAGAATGTTGGGGTTGTGGAACAGCGACATTTATGATTTTGGGTAATATTTGTACACGTTCTTGTAAGTTTTGTGCTACCCAAACCGGAAAACCTTTGCCGGTAGATTGGGATGAGGCGGAGCGTTTGTCGGATACCATCCAAAAGATGAAGTTGAAGCATTGTGTGATTACCAGTGTGGACAGAGATGATTTAGACGATGGTGGGGCTGAATTTTGGGCGCTTACAGTAAAGAAAATTAAAGAAAAAAATCCAAATACAACCATTGAAACGTTAATTCCTGATTTTAATGCTAATGAAGGACTTATTCAGAAAGTTATTGATGCTGCACCGGAGATTATCTCTCATAACATGGAAACCGTTCGCCGATTGACGCCTTTGGTGCGCAGTCGGGCAAAATATGATGTGAGTTTGAAAACCATTGAGCATATAGCCAACAGTAAAAAACTCAAAGCCAAGTCGGGTATCATGGTCGGATTGGGCGAAACGGAAGAAGAGGTGTTAGCAACAATGGATGATTTATTGGCAGTAGGTTGCAAGATATTTACTATCGGACAATATTTACAGCCTACCCATAATAATTGGCCGGTTCATGAGTATGTTAAGCCGGAACAATTTGCTCGATATAAAACCATTGGGTTAGAAAAAGGATTTGAATTTGTGGAAAGTGCACCGTTGGTTCGTTCATCTTACCACGCAGAAAAACATGTCTAAAAAATGAGTAAACAAGTAATTTTTCAAGATTTACAACGCATAAAGTATAAGAAAGCGTGGGATTATCAAGAGGAGATTTTCCAGGCATTGATGAATGCTAAAATGAATAATACAGATTCCAAAAAACAATATTTGTTGTTTTGTGAACATGACCCTGTTTATACGTTAGGAAAAAGTGGAGACAAGCATAACCTATTGATTACAGAACAGATTTGTAAGGCTAAAAATATTGATTATTATCCAATTAACCGAGGTGGAGATATTACTTATCATGGTCCCGGACAGCTTGTAGCTTATCCCATTTTGGATATGGAAGCTTTTGATATTGGGGTAAAGCAATATATCTTTATGTTGGAGGAGGTGATTATTAACACCTTGAAAGAATATGGTATTACCTCATCAAGAGATGAGAAAGCCATTGGGGTGTGGATAGAGCCTGAAAATCCAGTAAAAGCGAGAAAAATATGTGCCATTGGCGTGAAAACCAGTCGATATGTTACCATGCATGGATTGGCGTTTAATATCAATACGGATTTGAATTATTTTAATGATATCAATCCTTGTGGATTTGTGGATAAGGGTGTTACTTCCATGCAAAAAGAATTAGGTAAAGAAATTGATTTTCAGGAAGTATCTGAAAAAGTGAAAAAACATTTCGAACAAGTCTTTGGAATGGAATTAATCGTAGCGTAAAACGTAAAATAATGAACAATATGAGTAGAAAAGTGTCCATAGGAAATATTTTTGTTGGGGGAGGAGCAACCATTAAGCTTCAATCCATGACCAATACAAATACCATGGATACGGCAGCAACCATTGAACAAGTGAAGTGCATTGTTGATGCCGGAGCAGATATTGTTCGGATTACAGCACAAGGTTTGAAAGAAGCCGAAAACCTAAAACTTATTAAAGCGGAATTATTGTCGCAAGGCTATTCCCAACCCATTGTTGCAGACATTCATTTTAATCCTAAAGCAGCGGAAATATCTGCTAAATATATTGATAAAGTACGTATCAATCCCGGTAATTATGTGGATAAATATCGAAAAGATAAAGTAGATTTCTCAGAAACAGAATATCAAGCGGAATTGTTGAGGATTGAGGAGCGTTTGAAACCTTTGTTAGAAATTTGTAAAACTCATAAAACGGCATTGCGAATTGGTAGCAACCATGGCTCGCTTTCACAACGCATTATGAGCCGATATGGGGATTCTGCCGAAGGTATGGCACAATCGGCAATGGAGTTTTTGAGGATTGCCCACAAACATGGTTTTGATGATATTGTGGTTTCTATGAAGTCCTCCAATACGAGGGTAATGATTGAGGCAACTAAGCGAATCTCACAATTGATGGAAGAAGAGCAGCTGAATTATCCATTGCATCTTGGGGTAACAGAAGCCGGCGATGCTTTGGAAGGACGTATTAAATCAGCATTTGGAATTGGGGCTTTGCTTTTGCAAGGAATTGGAGATACTATTCGGGTTTCGTTGACCGAATCTCCGGAAAATGAATTGCCGGTTTGTAAACACATTGTAGATTGTGTAATTAAAAGTCAATTATCTGATTATCAATATATTAAAAATATTGAAAAGATATTGATTGATGGTAAAATTGGTGGTAGAAAACCACCTGTTGTTTTGGCAACCGGAGAATCCATTGATGTCAATAAAATGTATGCACCGGATTATTGGACAGATGATTTAAAGGATGTTCCATTTCGTATATTTAACATATCAAAAGCAGAAGATGTATTACAGATACCAGAAGCAGAACAGGTGGTATTGATGATTCATGGCGAATTGGCTTTTCAACATCAGATGGTGCGTTTGTTGAATGAGCAACAGATTACTTATCCTATTATTTTACATAAAAAGCGAGATGAGGAGGATAAAGTTCGATATTCTATTGACATGGCGATTGAGTTAAGCCTTTTCCTTAATTATGATTTGATTGACGGTATATGGTTAGAGAATGATTGTTTATCTACCGAAGAGGTATTGGAAATATCTTTTGCCATACTACAAGCCGGAAGAAATCGCATGTCGAAAACAGAATTTATCGCTTGTCCGTCTTGTGGAAGAACCAAATTTAACATTACAGAAGCTTTACAAAGGGTAAAAGCTGCTACATCACACCTTAAAACCTTGAAAATTGGTGTTATGGGTTGCATTGTGAATGGCCCCGGAGAAATGGCAGATGCAGATTATGGATACATTGGTGCCGGCAATGGAAAAGTATCATTATACAAATCCAAAACATTGGTAAAATCCAATGTTAATGAGGATATTGCCATTGAAGAATTGATTAATCTTATCAAACAGGAAGGCGATTGGGAAGAGCCTGAAATATAGAACCTTAAAAACTACTTCGTATTATCTACAGCAGGTTGAGCGAGTAACAACATGCTGTTTAATTCCAATGCCATTAGTTTACCAAATCCGGACATTTTTTCCATATATACACCATTATCCAAATCGATAAAATCAAAGCGATTGGAGGTTATAGTATCTTGGATAAATTTATGACTAACAGGTGTATGTCCGTGAATTACTTTTTTGCCGTTTATTTTTTTTTGGTCAATTTCAAATTCTTTAATCCAAAGCATGGCATGCTTGTCATCAAAGGGATTTTCAATTTTAAAGTTTAATCCGGCATGTACAATTACATAGTTGGGTGTTTCGTAATATAATGGTAGTTTATCAATCCATTCAATATATTTTTCCGGGATTTTGCGCAAATCTTTTGTGCCAAAGCTTTTCATGGTTTCTTTTCCTCCATATTCAAACCATTTTTTCTTTTTTTGATTCCCTTTTCCAAAAAGCCCTCTTTTTATCTTAAAATCTTCTTTATAGGCTTCTACAAAGAATTCTTCATGATTCCCTTTTAAAGCTGTTACATGATATTTTTTGGCTTGCAAGTCCATAATAAAATCAATAACACCTTTGGAATCAGGCCCTCTATCGATATAGTCTCCCAAAAAGATAAGATGTTCTTCTTTTGAAGGTTGAATTTGAAGAAAAAGCTCTTCTAATGTTTTTATATATCCATGAATATCCGGAAATATCCATATTTTGTTTGAATCAGATTGTGCCATACAGTATTAATAATTGCGCAAAAGTACAAAACTTTTGAGGATAATAGCATTTGATTATAAAAAAATGGATATAGAAAATAATGAAAGATAAAAATGAAATAATTTAATAATCTCTATTTTCTTTCTTTAGTTTTTAATGGTTTAAAAGTGAAAAATTCTAAAAACCGAATATTCAATTGCTCAAAAATTATTCTTAATCTCCATTAATCCACACATAATTGATTTTTTATTAAATTTGCGGTTTAAATTTATAAAATATTAAAATGGCAGTATATAACTTTAACGAGATAGAAAAGAAGTGGCAACAATATTGGAGAGACCACAAAACGTATAAAACAGATATAGATTCTAATAAACCAAAATATTACGTATTGGATATGTTTCCTTATCCATCGGGAGCGGGTTTACATGTGGGACATCCGCTGGGATATATTGCTTCCGATATTTTTGCCCGATACAAAAGGTTAAAAGGATTTAATGTATTGCATCCTATGGGATTTGATGCTTATGGTTTGCCGGCAGAGCAATATGCCATCGCCACCGGAACCCATCCTGCCGTTACCACCGAAAAAAATATTAAACGATATAGAGAACAGTTGGATAAAATCGGTTTTTCTTATGATTGGGATAGAGAAGTTCAGACCTGTGATCCTAATTATTACAAATGGACACAATGGACTTTTATTCAATTGTTTAATTCTTATTTTTGTCAAAAAACTAAAAAAGCACAACCGATTTCTGAATTAATATCAACTTTTGCTTCTCAAGGTACAAAAGATTTGAAAGCTGCTTGTTCAGAGCCTATGCAATTTACTGCTGAGGAGTGGAATGGAAAATCAGAAAAAGAACAACAAGAGATTTTGATGAATTACCGTTTGGCTTATTTGTCAGACACTATGGTAAATTGGTGTCCGGAATTAGGTACAGTATTGGCTAATGACGAGGTGAAAGATGGTTTGTCTGAAAGAGGAGGACATCCTGTGGAAAGAAAAACCATGAAGCAATGGTTGTTAAGAATCAGTGCTTATTCTCAACGATTGTTAGACGGATTAGAAACCCTTAGTTGGTCAGATTCTATCAAAGAAGTACAGCGAAACTGGATTGGGCGTTCAAAAGGGGCTACCATATTTTTCGATATCAAAGGACACAATGAGCAGTTGGAGGTATTCAGTACACGTCCTGATACGCTTATGGGTTCTACTTTTATGGTGCTTTGTCCGGAACATGAAATTATCCCGACCATTACCACTGATGCACAAAAAGAGGAAGTTGAAAAATACACCACTTGGGCGATTAATCGTTCGGAAAGAGAACGTATGGCAGAAGTAAAAAATGTTACTGGTGTTTTTAGTGGGGCTTATGCCATTCATCCAATTACCGGAAAAGAAATTCCAATTTATATTGCTGATTATGTATTAAGTGGTTACGGAAGTGGTGCTGTTATGGCTGTTCCAGCACACGATAGTAGAGATTTTGCCTTTGCCAAGCAGTTTGAATTACCGATTATACAGGTGGTGAAAGAGAAAAATAGCGAAGAAAGCAATCCTACGGAGTGGGAAAATTCATATGATGCTAAATCCGGTGTTTTAATTAATTCTGATTTTATCAATGGCATGAAAGTAAAAGATGCCATGCGTGCAATGATTGAAAAATTGGAAAGCTTAAAGAAAGGCTATCCTACGGTAAATTATCGATTAAGAGATGCTATTTTTAGTCGCCAAAGATATTGGGGCGAACCTTTCCCAATTTATTATAAAGAGGGTATTCCTTACCCACTTGATGAAAGTGAATTGCCTTTGGAATTACCTGAAATTGATGAATTTAAACCAACAGCCAAAGGAGAACCACCATTAGCCAGAGCTAAAAATTGGAAAACCAAAGAGGGATATCCGTTGGAAGTGAATACCATGCCGGGATTTGCCGGTTCCAGTGCATATTATTATCGCTATATGGATCCGATCAATAATCAAGCTTATTTTTCTAAAACATCTATTGATTATTGGAAAAATGTGGACTTGTATATGGGAGGCGACGAGCATGCCACTGGACACTTGATTTATGCGCGTTTTTGGGCGATGTTCCTTTTCGATTTGGGCATGACAGTAAAAGAGGAACCTTTTGAAAAGTTGATTAATCAAGGAAAAATTCAAGGACGTTCAAGTTTCGCATATCGTATTAAGGGGACTAACAAATTTGTAAGTTTCAAAAAAAGAAAAGAATACGATACACAAGCCATTTATGTGGATATCAGTTTGGTTCATAATGATATATTAGACCAGGAAGGGTTTAAAAATTGGTTGCCGGACTACAAAGATGCTGAGTTTATTACTGAAGATAATGGTGATTATATTTGTGGGTGGGAAATTGAGAAGATGAGTAAATCAAAGTATAACGTTCAGAATCCGGATGAGTTAATTGAGGAATATGGTGCAGATACATTTAGATTGTACGAAATGTTCTTAGGACCAATAGAAAGTCATAAGCCATGGGATACTCAAGGAATTGAGGGTGTTTCAAGATTTGTGAAAAAATTCCAACGCTTATATTTTAACAATGAAGGAATCTTTGAGGTGTCAGATGCTGAACCTACAAAAGCAGAATTAAAAGTGTTGCATCAAACCATTAAAAAGATTCAGGATGATGCTGAGAATTTCTCTTTCAACACATCAGTAAGTCAGTTTATGATTTGTGCCAATGAATTAACAAGTTTAAAATGTAATAAGCGTGCCATTTTAGAGCCACTTTGTATCTTGATTTCGCCTTTTGCACCACATATTGCAGAAGAACTTTGGGAACAATTGGGCAATACAACGTCTGTGACTAAAGCTGTTTTCCCTGAATTTAATGAGCTTTTTGTAAAAGAAGATAATATCGAATATCCGGTTTCTTTCAATGGCAAAATGCGTTTTAAATTGTCATTGCCAACAGCAACTTCAAAAGAAGATATTGAAAAAATTGTACTTGAAGATGAACGTACTGCAAAATATTTAGACGGAAAATCTCCAAAGAAAGTAATTGTAGTACCAAGAAGAATTGTAAATATTGTGATGTAGATAATTATAAATGGTGAATTATGAATTGTGAATGAAGGTAAAAATGTGGGGTGAAAGATTTTTCGCCCAAATAAACCAATTCACAACGTAGAGACAGGGCATGCCTGTCTAAAGAATTATAAATGATGAATGAAGACAGGAGACCGAAGTGCGTTAGCCGGTCACTGAGCGGAGTCGAAGGTGGTGGGATGGAAAGAATTATGAATGGTGAATGAAGAAGTAAAAATGTAGGGGCGAAAGATTTTTCGCCCAAATAAACCAATTCACAACGTAGAGACAGGGCATTGCTCTGTCTAAAGAATTATAAATGATGAATGAAGACGGGAAACCGAAGATGGAAGCGTCACTGAGCGGAGTCGAAGTGGGATGGAAAATTTAAAATTTAAAAAATTTGATTTATTATATTTAAGATAAAAAGGAGGAGCTAAAAGCTAATAGCTAAAGGCCAAAAGCCAACAACTAAAGGCTAACAGCGAACAACAAAAGTTACCATGCAAGAAGAAAATAACAACGATAATTTTGTAGAAAAAACAAACAAGGAAGGATTTCATAAAAGTTACTCCCTTAGTGGGATGTACAAGGACTGGTTTTTGGATTATGCTTCTTATGTAATTCTGGAACGTGCCGTACCGAGCATCAAAGACGGATTAAAACCGGTTCAAAGAAGAATCCTGCATGCCATGCGTGAGCTTGATGACGGTAGATACAACAAAGTGGCAAACCTTATCGGACACACCATGAAATATCACCCGCATGGTGATGCCTCCATAGGAAATGCGTTGGTAGCTTTAGGACAAAAAGACCTCTTAATAGATACACAAGGAAACTGGGGAAATATCCTGACCGGTGACAGTGCTGCGGCACCAAGATATATCGAAGCACGATTGTCAGAGTTTGCCAAAGCAGTTGTTTTTAACCCTAAAACAACAGAATGGGCATCCTCTTATGATGGAAGAAATAAAGAGCCGGTTAATTTACCCGTAAAATTTCCTTTGTTATTGGCACAAGGCGTGGAGGGTATTGCCGTAGGATTGGCTTCAAAAGTATTGCCACATAATTTTATTGAGCTGCTTGATGCTTCCATTGCTGTATTGGAAGAGCGGGAATTTGTGTTATATCCCGATTTTCAGACCGGAGGTATGATTGACGTAAGTCGATATAATGACGGGAAAAAAGGTAGTAGAGTTCGGGTGCGTTCACGTATTGGCAAGGTGGATAAAAAGACGTTGGTTATCACAGAGATTCCATATACTCAAACCACAAATTCTGTGATTGATAGCATTATCAGTGCCAATGATAAGGGCAAAATAAAAATCAAGAAAATAGATGATAATACAGCGGAAAATGTTGAAATTATAATTCATCTGAATACAAATGTGTCCATAGACCAAACCATTGACGCATTGTATGCTTTTACCAATTGTGAGGTCTCAATTTCGCCCAATGCTTGTGTTATTCAGGAAGATGCACCGAGATTTTTGGGTGTAAGTGATATTTTAAAGCAATCTGTTGAGCTTACAAAACAGCTTTTATATATCGAATTGGATATTCGAAAAGGAGAATTAATGGAAAAAATCCTATTTTCTTCATTAGAAAAGATTTTTATTGAAAATCGGATATACCGAAAAATTGAAAGCTGTGAAACCTATGATGAAATCATCCAAACCATTGATAAGGGATTAGATCCTTACAAGAAAGATTTCTATCGCGAAGTAACAAAAGAAGATATTGTAAGATTAACTCAAATTCAAATTAAGCGTATTTCGAGATATGATGCTTTTAAAGCCGATGAAATATTGATAAAACTCGAAGAAGAGTTAAATGAGGTACAATATCACATGGATAATTTAATTCCTTACTCAATTGCATTTTATCAAAAAATTAAAGATAAATTCAGCAAAGGCAAAGAACGAAAAACGGAAATCAGAGACTTTGAAAACATCGAAGCCTCCATGGCAGCAGTAGCCAACGAAAAGCTCTATTTTGACGCTGAAGCCGGATTTGCCGGTACAGGACTGAAAAAAGCCTCTTTCATTACCGAATGTAGTGATATTGATGATATTATTGTGTTTAGAGCAGACGGAACTTATGTAATTACTAAAGTAGATGAAAAGGTATATGTGGGGAAAGATGTTTTGCATATTGATGTGTTTAAAAAGAATGATGACAGAACCATTTATAATGCTGTATATCGTGACGGATTGCATGGAAGATGTTATGTAAAACGTTTTGCAGTAACAAGTTGTACTCGGGATAAGGAGTATAACCTTACACAAGGAAAAGAAAAGTCAAAAGTATTATATTTTACAGCTAATCCTAATGGTGAGGCTGAGGTTATTCGTGTGTCTTTATATCCAAGGGCGCGTATGAAGAATACATCATTTGATTATGATTTTAGTGAATTGGTTATAAAAGGGCGTTCAGCAAGAGGTAATATTTTATCAAGATATCCAATTCGGAAGATTACAAAAAAAGAAGATGGAATCTCTACTTTAGGTGGCGTTAATATTTGGTTAGACGATAATGTAAAGCGTTTAAATACAGATGAATATGGAACTTATCTAGGTTCATTTAAGGGTGATGATAAAATCATTTCATTTTATGGAGATAAGTATTTCCAAACATATGGATATGATCTTTCTGTTCATTTTGAGGAAGATATGTCCAGTGTAGAAAAGTTTGATGCCAATACCATTTATACGGTTGTTTATTATAATGGCGAAAAGAAAAACTATTATGTAAAACGTTTTCAAGCGGAGATTTCGGACAAACCTATGCAGTATCTTGATGAACATAAAGATACTAAAATCATCTTATTTACAAAAGATAAATATCCGCAAATAGAACTGGAATTTGATAACGAAAACAAAAGAAAAGAGCGTGAAAATGAAGTGTTGTTATTGGCAGATTTTATCGATGTAAAAAGCTACAAAGCCATGGGAAACAGACTTTCGCGTTATGATATTGATAAAATTAACATCTTGGAGTCTTTGCCGGAAGAAGAGGAAAAAGAAACCCCAAGCCAACCTGATATTGAACAGGAAAATCAGCCGGTAAAAGACAATCCTCTGACTAAAAATCAAGAAAATAAAAATAATGGTCTGTTAGATTTAATTTTTGAGGATGAGGAGGAATAATGAGTATTTCCTGCTAAAAAAATATTGGGGATATTTTTAGTAATTCAAATATTTTAATATATTTGTGATATAAATTAATCAATAGACTTGTATGAACATTATTATTGCCGGTGATGGTGAAGTTGGATTTCATCTAGCCAAGTTATTGGTGAGTGATAATCACCATATTACCGTTGTTGATCCTCATAAAGATTTATTACAGATGTTGGAATCTCAAATGGAAGTAATGACCATTTCGGGAGATTCCACTTCAATTGATATTTTAAAGCAGGCAGGCGTAAATAAAGCCGATCTTTTTATTTCGGTATTACATGATGAACAAATTAACATTGTTACTTCGATATTAGCCAAGAAGTTAGGTGCAAAACGAACCATTTGTCGAATTAATAATATAGAATATCTGTTGCCGGATAACAAAATCCATTTTGAGGAGTTAGGAATAGATGAATTGGTTGCTCCAGAAATGATTGCGGCTAATGAAATTGTAAAATTATTATCACAAAGTGCTGCCAATGAGATTATTGATTTTTCGGGTGGGAAACTTACATTATACATCATTAAGTTAACAGAAAAGACACTTATTCTTAATCAGAGCTTGAATGAGATATCCCAAAAGTTTCCTAAATTAGATTTTCGTTGTGTGGCAGTGCATCGGGATGGAAAAACGATTATTCCTAAAGGAGAAAATATATTCAAAGTTGATGATTTAGTCTATATTGTTACACGTCCTGAAGGTATTCCTAAACTGATACATTTTAGTGGTAAGGAAAATGTGGATATTAAAAATGTAATGATTATCGGAGGAGGAAGAGTAGGCCGAAAAACAGCTCGTGAAATAGAGAAAAAAGCCAATGTTAAACTTATTGAAGTGGATAGAGAAAGGGCTTTGACATTAACTGATTCTATTCCAAATACATTGATTATTAATGGAGATGCTAGAGATGTGCAGCTTCTTGAAGATGAGGGTATTAGAGGTGTAGATGCATTTGTGTCTGTAACGGACAACTCTGAAACAAATATTTTCTCTTGTTTGTTGGCAAAGAAATTTGGGGTACATAAAGTTATTCCGCTAATTGAAAATGTTGATTATTTTGATATTTCTCAAAATATTGGGATTGATACGATGATTAATAAGAAATTAATTACGGCCAGTTATATTACAAGGTTTACTATGGGAGCAAATTTAAGTACGACAAAATGTTTAAATACCATTGATGCAGATGTTTTTGAGTTTGTTGTGCCTAAAAATGCACCGATTACCAAATATCCTATCAAGCATATAAAATTTCCGGTAGGGTCGATTATTGGTGGAATAATCAGAGATGATAATGGATATATTGCTGCCGGAGATTTGCAAATCAAGGAAAATGACAAAGTGGTTGTTTTTGCACTACCCGAAGCAATAAATAAGGTTACAAAATTATTTAACTAACACAATCTTATGACTGCAAAAATCAATTATAAATTAGTGGTTAAAACCCTGGGAATACTGCTTTTATTAGAGGGTTTCTTTATGTTGGCATGTCTTCCTTTTTCTATTTATTACCAAAAACCGACTTTAAATCAAGTGATGTTATTTACTAATGGTCATGATTTTTGGCCTTTGTTAATATCCGGATTGATAGCTATTTTTATCGGAGCATTGGTATATTTTACGTTTAAAGATATTAGTTCCCGAGCAGGAAAACGTGAGGGATTTATTATCGTTAGTTTTTCATGGGTTATTATCTCCATATTTGGTGCTTTACCATTTTATTTTGGAGATGATTTTACCAATTATACAGATGCTTTTTTTGAGACCATGTCGGGATTTACCACCACAGGAGCTTCTATTTTCTCGGATATTGAAGCCATTCCTCATGGAATATTATTCTGGCGGGCACTCACACACTGGATTGGTGGTATGGGAATTATTGTTTTTACCTTGGCAATTTTGCCCATTTTTGGGATTGGTGGTATCTCGCTTTTTGCGGCAGAGGTTCCGGGCCCTACACCCGATAAATTACATCCTAAAATCACTTCAACAGCAAAACTTTTATGGGGTATATATGTGTTGCTGACTTTCATAGAAACAATTTTCTTGATGTTGGGTGGTATGGATTTATTTGATGGACTTTCTCATGCCTTTGCCACCATGGCAACAGGTGGATTTTCTACTAAAAATACTTCCGCAGCGGAATTTTCGCCATATATTCAATATGTGATTACCATATTTATGGTATTGGCAGGAACTAACTTTACCCTCCATTATTTAGCCCTTAACGGAAAATTAAAGGATGTTTTTAAGAATGAAGAGTACCGTTGGTATATGGGGGTGATTATTGGAGCTACTGTTATTATTTCGGTCTATCTTACTTTTGTTAGTGGTATGCACTGGGAAAAGGCTTTTAGAGATTCTGCTTTTCAGATTGCTTCCATTATCACGACTACAGGGTTTGTGTCGGCAGATTATTTGCAATGGCCGGTTTCCATGTGGATGATTCTCTTTTTTCTGATGTTTGTAGGCGGAAGTGCCGGTTCTACAGGTGGAGGAATGAAAGTAATGCGTATTTTGTTAATTGTAAAAAACAGTTTTTTGGAATTAAAACGCTTGATACATCCAAATGCAATTATTCCATTGAGATTTAACAAGCGTTCAGTAGATCAAATTACAACGTATAACATACTATCATTTTTCGTGATATATTTATTCACATTTTTCTTTGGCACATTTTTTATGTCTTCCATTGGAATGGATTTTGATACTTCGGTTGGAGCAACGATTGCCTGTTTGGGTAATATTGGTCCCGGAATTGGAAATGTAGGTCCTGTGGATAATTATGCAGCAATACCAATTGTTGGTAAATGGTTTCTTTCCTTTTTGATGATGTTGGGAAGATTGGAATTGTTTACAGTGCTTATTTTATTCTCGCCTTCATTCTGGAAAGGATAAGATAAAGAATTATAAATTGTGAATGAAGAGGTCAGAGTTCAGAAGACGGAAGGTAGCCAAAAACTAAAGGCTAAAAGCCAACAGCTAAAGGCCAAAGGCCAACAGCCAATAAAAAATAAATACATGAAAAAAATACAAATACTACTTTCTGTTTTGATAATACTATTTCTTAGTGCTTGTAAGAAAAATGCAAATCAGACAAGTATTAAAACAGATGTGCCATATCTTGTGGTAGTATCTTTGGATGGATTTAGGTGGGATTATCCCCAACAAACCAAAACACTATTTTTTGATTATTTAGAGAAAATTGGAAGTAAGGCAAATTCTTTGATGCCGGTATTTCCATCCAAAACCTTTCCAAACCATTATTCAATAGCAACAGGATTGTATGCAAGTAAACATGGAATTGTAAATAATAGCTTTTATGATAGTACTTCTAACAGTTATTATTCCATTAAAAATCGGGAAGCAGTTTGTAACGGATATTTTTATGGCGGCGAACCCATTTGGGTTACAGCAAAAAAACAGCATATAAAAACAGCATCTTTCTTTTGGGTAGGTTCGGAAGCTGATATTCAGGGGATGCGCCCCGATATTTATAAAAGGTATAATTCTCATATTTCATATCAAGCAAGAATAGATAGTGTGGTTCAGTGGCTTCAAAAACCTATTGAAGAACGTCCGCATCTTATTATGTTATATTTTGAGCAGCCAGATAATTTTGGACATAAATATGGTACGGACGACAGTTTGACTTTAAATAAAGTAACCGAAATGGATGCTTATATGGCTGATTTGTATCAAAAACTTCAAAAATTACCGATTAAAGATTCAATTAATCTTATCATTACGTCAGACCATGGTATGAGTAATGTTCATCATTCACAGAATTTGGTTTTATCTGATTATTTGAATGAGCATTGGGTAGATAAAGTGGTGGGTTCAAATCCCATTTACAATATTAAGGCAAAAGATAAATATATTGATTCAGTTGCTAATGCATTGTCTGCTGTTCCTCATTTGCTTTCATGGAAAAGAGAAGATTTGCCTGAATCATTTCATTATCAGAATAATAATCGGGTGTTAGATGTTGTGGTATGTGCTGATTTAGGCTGGGGACTGTTGCTTAATGATGAACAACAATCCTCAAAAGGTACACATGGTTATCCGCCGGAATATAAAGATATGCATGCTATATTTTATGGAGTAGGTCCGGCATTTAAAACAGATTATAAAATATCAACCTTTAAAAATGTGGATATTTATAATGTTATGTGTTATATTTTAGGGTTAGATCCTGCCCCTAATGACGGTAAATTTATTCATGTTCATAAAATGCTAAATTAAAATAAGTATGTTAGAAAACCTTAACAAAGAGAATGTTATTAAATATCTCGAAGATAATGATGGTGTAGTACTTTATTTCTATAGTGAACAATGTGTGGCTTGTCAACCGCTTCGAAAAAAAGTAAAACAATGGATTGATGAAGATTATCCAAAGCTTAAATTTTTGTTAATCAATGCTATGGAAAACCCTGAAATCACGGCTTATTTCAGTATTTTTTCAAATCCTACAATTCTTACCTTTTTAGGGGGAAAGGAAGTGATGCGAGAAGGTTCATTTTTATCACAAAAAATATTTTCTGATAAAATTGATCGGTTGTATCATTTGCTTTTTGATTAGTTTTAAGCAAATTGAAAAAGTTTAAATGAGTTCAATAAGAAGTGAAATATGAAACTCCATTTGGCAATGATGCTGGTTCTGATACCCTTTATCATATAGAGGAAGTTAGTAGCAATTTTGACTAATACCGTAAAAACAAAGCAAAATATGGAATTAATAGCAGAGAATATTTACACATCGTTTCCGCAAGTAAAAAGTGCAAAATATGACTTTCGTGCTCCTTATTATGAATGGACTGTGAAAAGCAATTGGTTTAATGTTTTATGTTGGAATACTTTACCAAAATATTACACGGAATTTGCAAAAGATGCAATTATCAATAAAGCGGGTAAATTAATTGATATTGGTTGTGGTGGATTGTCGCAAACATTTTCTTTATATAGTAATACAAAGAATGAATGTACACTAATAGACCGTTCCGTAGGAATGCTAAAAATGGCAAGGAAGAGACTAATTAAGTCTAACGAACAAATTCCTATAAATATAGATTTACTCCAAAGTGATGCTTTTAATCTTCCCTTTGAAGAAAATAGTTTTGACATCTTATGTAGTTTTGGAACGATTCATTTATTTGACAATAAAAGAAAATTTATAGAAAGTATTCTAAAGGTTCTAAAACCGGGTGGATATTTTTATTTTCTTACTATGACCAATAAATATTTTAACAGTCGTGTGTTTATGAACACACTAAGGAAACTTGGAGAGTTTGGAACAGTATGCTCTGTAGAAGAAACGCTTGAATTGTTTTCAGAAAATAAATATACTATAGAAAGTTATACCAAAGGAAGTGTTTTATTTATTAAAGGACAAAAATTATGACAGCAAAATTATTATGGGAAATAGGGGCTTCATTACAGATAGTAGTTGCAGTTGCCCACATTTTTGGAACATTGTTTTCTAAACTTCTTCATCCTACAGATAAAAATCTGATAGAACAAATGAAAACCACTATTCTTAATGTTGACAAAAAAGCAACACAATGGAATAGTTGGTATTGTTGGGGCATTTTCTTTTATTATGGCATATCAAAATTTTGAAATGATAAAAGGTGTAACAATCCTGTCATTAACGCAAATAGTTACTTCATTGATAATGATTTATTTTGCCCATAAATTATCAATCAGAAAAGTTAGGACAGCCTTTTTAATAACGACACTATTCTATTTAATTTCTATAGTAATTTCATAAAAACTGCCACTAACAATGTGTATAAGTAATAGCGGTTTAAGTGATAAAACGACAGTATAAATATAAAACAAAGGTCAGTACAAAACCGAAAGGTTTGTGAGTAGGAATCCGCAACTACTCATAACTGAGACCGTTAGCGGTAATTCTAAAAAACTACGGATATGAAACCAAAATTTCAATCAAAACAGTCAATAATAATTAACGCACCATTAGAAAAAGTGTGGAATTATTTGATGGATATTTCTAAAAT
>PDWJ01001872.1_pt1 | contig 24127 bp, 15 predicted proteins | sample 1430881 | NCBI WGS metagenome assembly PDWJ01 (sample SAMN01162460, study PRJNA174530) | Oral metagenome, whole genome shotgun sequencing project. | biome: Marine environment; feature: Marine mammal; material: Swab sample of the gingival sulcus; isolation source: swab sample of gingival sulcus...
CAACGCCATGCCTCATATGTACGGGTCAGGTTTTCCCACAATTGAAACAGCAATACTGGGCAACGGCAATCTGTGGCTGCTCCTTGCCCTGGTTTTTCTGAAACCCATTGCCACATCATTCACACTGGGCTCAGGTAATTCAGGTGGTGTCTTTGCCCCCTCGCTTTTCATCGGAGCCATGCTCGGTGCAACCCTGGGTCAGATATTTGAGATGCTTTTTCCCGCTATCTCAGGAAGTCCAGGAGCCTATGCGCTGGTAGGCATGGCTGCTGTTTTTGCCGCAACAGCAAGGGCACCTCTCACAGCAATTCTCATTGTTTTTGAAATGAGTAACGATTATCTCATCATTTTACCCTTGATGGTCGCAGGCATTTCAGCTTGTTATTTGGCCCAGTGGCTTCATCCCGAGTCCATCTACACCCTGAAGCTCTCCAAACGGGGAATTCACTTTTCAGAGGGACGTGACATGGACATTATGCAGGGGGTTAAAATCAGTGAAGTAATGAAGGTGAATCCCACAACCATTCATAAGGACAAGCCTCTGACAGAGCTCTTTGCCCTCTTCCAGGAAAGCAACCTGCACGGCTTTCCAGTGATGAGCAACGACTCAAAATTATACGGTATTGTCACCCTCCAGGATCTTCATCGCGCCCAAACCAGCGACATGTTTTCATCAAGAGACATGACAGTGAAAGACGTGGCTACTGTGCATCCGATAACGGTATTCCCCGATGAGCCCATTTGGACCGCCATCCAGAAAATGGCACCGCGGGATCTGGCAAGACTGCCCGTCATCAGCCGTGACGGCTCGGAAACGCTTATTGGACTTATCAGCCGAAGCGACATACTGCGAGCCTATGATGTCGGAATTGTCAGAAAGCAACGTGGCAAGATCGAAGAAAAACAGCTGGCTCTCCGTGATTTGAAAGAAAATGGCTTTGCCGAGTTTGTCCTGAAAGAGGAAGACCGTTTTTATCTTCTTGAGGTAAAAGACCTGCATCTGCCTGAAACCATGAATATCGTCTCTATCAAGCGCGCAGGTAATATCATTATTCCCCGAGGTCATACAGTATTACAAAGTGGCGATGTCCTGACCTTCTTTGGCAGGCTTCATGATATTGAACAGGTAAGAAAATCGATGAAAGATAAAAGATAATACTCCTGTTTTTCCCTTTTTCCCCTGATGGTGAGGAGCTTCTCCTCACCATTCAGCAGCCAGGTAGACGATAAACAAAACGGTTTACAACAAAGCTAACACCATCATCAACTCATTGAGAAGACGGCCCTGTCTCCTTTCATTCGTTACTGCTGTCGCCGATTCAGGCTCTCTTCTGATCTTTCACAACCAGAGCAGGCAGGTAAATTTCAAAGCAGGTGCCCTTCCCAGGGATGCTTTTACAGATAATCTCCCCCTCATGTTGCTTGACAATACCATACACAGACGAAAGACCAAGTCCGGTACCATGCCCTACATCCTTTGTAGTAAAAAACGGTTCAAACACCTTTTCCCGAACACTCTCTTCCATGCCATGACCGGTATCAGAAAAACTGAGACGCGCATAGCTCCCGGCAGCAAGAGTTTTCAAGGCCTGATCATCTTTACTTTCCAGGTAGAAATTTTCCGTTTTTATGGTAATTATGCCCTCTCCTTCAATGGCATGAACTGCATTTGCTACAAGATTTAAAATAACTTGCTGAATATGTACCGGATCAACCATCACTTTAAACAAGGAAGGATCCAACTCCATCTGGATAGAGATCATTCCAGGAATAGTTTTCTTCATCATACTGGCTGCCTGCTCAATTTCCTCGTTTATCTGCAATGGCAGCCGGTTTGCCTTGGCTTTACGGCCAAAAAATAATAGCTGATGAACCAGTTCACTGGCTTGTTCAGAAGCATTCTTAACCTCCAGCACATGAGCCATTGCTGGAGAATCTTCAGGAAGATCTGCAAGTATCATCTCCACATTTCCCATGATCACCTGCAGGATATTATTGAAATCGTGAGCAATGCCACCGCTTAGGGCACCAATGGTTTCCATGCGCTGTACCTTCTCCAGTTTCTCCGCCATCGCCTGTTTTTCAGCTTCTACCTGACGTATTGGTCCTATATCAAGATCAATACAGAACATCTCTGTACTGGTAAGATTTTTCCTGAACAGATGAGAGGAAAAAACGTGTACGTCCTTACTCTGCTTGTTACGAAGGATCAGTTCTCCAGGAGGAATCTCCTCACCATAGACAATTGCCCTTCTGTGCATTTCGATAACTTCGTCCCGCATTGATTTAGGAACAATCAAATCTTCCAACTTCTTCCCAAGCGCTTCTTCCCGGGTATACCCGTAGAGCCTTTCACTGGCAACATTCCAGAGGAAAACACGCCTCTGTTCATCATACCCCTGCACAGCAATTCCCTGAAGATGAGCCAGCATATTCCGAAGAATAAGTGAGGTCTTTTCCTGCACGCCCCTGGTCTCTTTATCGTCGGTTATATCACGGCCACACCCCACCGTACCTATCATCTCACCATTTGCGTTAAATATTGGTGACTTGAGTATATCAATTATCAAATGCTTTCCACGCACAAGCCCATGTTCCAGAAAACGGCCAGGCTTGGCCGTGCTTTTTACAACATCATCAGAATTAGCACAAATCTCACCGAAGGTATATTCATGACCGGCTTCCCGTTCCCGGTTGGCAAAGTACATTGCTTTTTTACCAGCAACTTCTGCAGGATCACATTTGAGCAGCTTTTCACAATAGCACTTATTTGAGAACATAAAGCGCCCCTCAAGATCTTTAGCCCAGATTAAATCGGGAATATGATCAAGCATCAACCGCAGTTGTGCACCATCCTGCCCCTCATCACCCAGGGCAGGAACAGTTCCAGCAGTATTCTTTTCAAGTTCTTTTTCGAGCACTTGAATCTGAGCTACCAACTCTTTATATGTTGGCCTTCCCAATAACTGCCTCATGCTATCTACAAGATTCTTACTCATTGGAATTTCCAGGCATAACAACTAAAAGCGACGACACCGTCAAACTACGAAATAGTACATATAATTATTATAGCATCTTATAAATAATAAACAAAGAAAGAATAGAGTTTGAATCATCAAACTCTATTCTGATTGTCGACAAAAGAGACAAACTGGCAGTCAAGAAAACATATTCACCTTCTCATTACATTTCCCCTCCTGCCGCTTCGACAAACACGGGAGGAAAGTATAGTAAAAAGAGGCGAAAAAAAGAATATATTATGAGTATCCCTGCGGGTTATTTTTTTGCCATCGCCATGTATCTTCGCACATCTCGGCAAGCCCTCTTTCTGCCTGCCACTCCAGCTCTACATACGCCTTTTGTGGATTTGCATAGCACTCCGCGATGTCACCACTGCGTCTTTCGGCAAAAACATAGGGCACATCACAGCCACTTGCCTTGGCGAAAGCTTCTACAATTTCCAGCACACTATAGCCGTTGCCTGTCCCCAGGTTATATACAGAGACACCCTGTCCGTTCCCTATTTTTTTTAAGGCAGAGACATGCCCAACAGCCAGGTCAACAACATGAATATAATCGCGTACTCCGGTGCCATCTTTTGTCTGATAATCATTGCCAAAAACAGAAAGTTTCTCAAGTTTACCAACTGCTACCTGAGAGATATAGGGCATGAGATTATTGGGAATACCGGCTGGATCTTCACCGATACGACCACTCTTATGGGCTCCAACCGGATTAAAATAACGGAGCAGCACCACGCTCCAGCCTTCTTCAGCTTTACAAAGATCCTGCAATATCTCCTCTACCATCAATTTTGTTCTGCCATATGGATTTGTACAGCTGAGCGGAAAAGTCTCATCAATCGGCACAGAGGCAGGATCACCATACACTGTTGCTGACGAGCTGAAAATGATATTCTTTACCCGGGCTTCAACCATCGCTTCACACAGGTTTATGGTCCCTGTTATATTGTTATGGTAATACATCAGCGGTTTCTCAACTGACTCACCAACAGCTTTCAGACCTGCGAAGTGGATAACACAATCAATATCGGGATGTTCCATAAATATAGTGCGCAGTCCTTCTTGATCGAGCAAATCCACCTGATAAAAAATAAGCTTTCGTCCTGTAATTTCCTCTACACGTTTCAGAGACTCAAGCTTTCCGTTTTGTAAATTATCAGCGACTACAACCTGATGTCCCTGAGTCAATAACTCAAGACATGTATGGCTGCCAATGTATCCAGCCCCCCCGGTAACAAATAATTTCATGATCGATTCAATCCTTTCGCAATAGTAATGAGTTGTTTATATTAACTGAAAGATACTTTGAATAATTAGATTTTTCAATCAAGGTCGAGGCGTACAAAAATAATTTACCCCAGGCATATAATTAATATTCCCAGGATAAATTTTTCCCCAAACACAAAAATCGACAGAAAGAGTAATTAGACAAGGTTCCCTGGAAAACATTTTGATATCATCTGTAATTCTTGTAGACAAAATAGTATTGGTTTTATTATTATTCAAGTTTATCCCGCCTTTTACGAAAAAAACAATTGTAAGGAGACAGTTATGCCCTACATCAATATTCGAGTAGCAGGACCGCTCACCGTTGAACAAAAACAGAAAATGAGTGAAAATGTCACCAAGGCAGTATCAGAAGCAGCGAACAAGCCGCCTGAATCGATTCTGCTTATGATTGATGAAATCCCACGGACAAATGTTGCCAAAGCAGGAAAGCTTCTTGATGAAAAATGATGCATCAAAAGAAGAATACCAGCGATACGATGAGCTAAAAAAACTTCTCCATCTTTATGGGCATCATTACTATGTACTTGATGCCCCGCTCGTAGCAGACAGCGAATATGACCAGCTCTTCCAGGAGCTGCTGTTCCTGGAAGAAAAATACCCAAAAATTATTTCCCAGGATTCTCCCAGTCTACGCATTGGCGGAACTCCCCTTGACAGCTTCCGGCAGATCAGCCACCGCGTACCGATGCTCAGTCTGGAAAATGGGTTTTCAGATGAAGATATTTTTGCATTTGAAACACGAATAAAACGTTTTCTGCAAACGGATGCAGATATTTCCTATATGGCAGAACCCAAGCTGGATGGGCTGGCAATAGAACTCATTTACACAGATGGTATTCTCAGCCATGCTGTAACACGCGGTGACGGCACAACAGGAGAAGATGTCACAGCCCAGGCCCGGACTATCAGCTCCATACCACTCAGTTTACAGGATACATCAATTCCCCTGCTCGAAGTCAGGGGAGAAGTTTTTATGAGTAAGGATGGATTTCTTCTGCTGAATAAACGACAGCTGGCAAAAGGTGAGCAACCATTTGCAAATCCACGCAACGCTGCAGCAGGCTCCTTACGGCAGCTCAATCCGCAGATAACAGCAGAGCGGCCATTGCAGTTTTTCTGTTATGGCGTTGCAGACCCCGCTATACTGCAGGTAGAATCACAAAAAAAAATGTTTTCGGCATTACAGCAGCTTGGCCTTCCCGTTAACAAGGAAAACATATTCTGCCCAACTATTACTGATGTGGTCAGCGCCTTTCACACCTATCGGACAAAACGACCAGACTTTTCCTATGACATTGACGGAATGGTAATGAAGGTGGACTCAATTGCCTATCAGAATCGTCTGGGCAACAAGGTGCGGGCACCTCGCTGGGCCCTCGCCTGCAAGTTTCCGGCAACACAGGCTACCACAAAATTACGCGGTGTAGAAAACCAGGTTGGCAGGACAGGCGCCATTACACCTGTGGCAATATTAGATCCTGTTTTTATTGCTGGTGCACAGGTCAGTAAGGCAAGCCTGCACAACTATGATGAAATTCGTCGTAAACAACTGCGTATCGGCGACACCGTCCTCGTTCAACGAGCAGGCGACGTTATTCCGGAGGTCATCCAGCCTATCATTTTAGATCGTGACGGCTCTGAAAAGACCATCACGGAGCCAACGAGTTGCCCCGCGTGTTCACATCCGCTGCACAGAGATAAAAACGAGGCTGTCAACAGATGTGATAACCCTCTCTGTCCGGCACAAAGACTGCGTTCCATCATTCATTTTGCATCAAAAGCGGGACTTGATATTGACGGACTTGGTAAAAAGTATATAGAACAGCTTTTTGATTTAAATATCATCCAGGATATTCCTGATCTTTTCCGTCTTGATGTTGAAACACTATCCGGTTTGGACGGCTGGGGGGTGAAGTCGGCCACCAACGTCATCGAGGCCATCAAGGCGAAAAAACACCCGCCATTACATAAGCTTCTTGCGGCTCTTGGCATCCGTTTTATAGGTGAAGTATCTGCTGCTCTGCTTGAAAACAGATACAAGACTCTGGCCCGTCTTTCTGAGGCAACGGTCAACGAACTTCTGGAAATAGACGGCATTGGTGAGCAGACTGCCAGCAGCCTGGTAGCATATTTTAATGAAAAACGAACAAAAAACATCCTGAGCAGCCTTGCATCTCTGGGAATAAAACCTCAACCAAGTCAGACTGTTACAAACAATAAGCTTTCAGGATACTGCCTGCTTTTTACAGGTACACTGCAGTCTGTTTCCAGAAACGAGGCCAAACAACGTGTCAAGGACAACGGGGGCTCAGTTACCTCATCCATGGGTAAAAAAGTAACGCATCTTGTTGCCGGAGAAAAGGCGGGGTCAAAATTAAAAAAGGCACAGGAGGCTGGTATTACTATTTTATCTGAAGAAGACTTTCTCCAGCTTTTTACCTGATAGGAAGAGGAACTGATACCATCTGATCAGGAAATCCTTTATTGGGGTATATAATTAGACATACCCGGTTTTCATATGATAGAATACGTCTATGCTTATTGATTCGTGATCGTACACAAACACTCACCATGACATCTGATAAACCTATTAAAGTACTGGTTGTTGAGAACAGCGAGACCATACTACGGCTGCTCTGCTATCATCTGGAAAATGCCGGCTGTGAAATCAAAACAGCCAAGGACGGACTGGATGCCCTCATTCTTCTGGAACAATTCACACCTGACATTCTCTTCACCGATATTGTCATGCCCAAGGTAAGTGGTGATCAGCTCTGCAACATAATCAGAAACAACAACAGGTTTAAGGATATTTTCATAGCCATACACTCCTCCACAGCCCTGGAAGATGACCGTAATATCCTCAATCTTGATGCTGATATATACATTGCAAAAGGCCCGTTTCAAAATCTCAAAAATCATATAGCCCTCGCTCTCTCACAATTTCGACAAGGGGTTCGCAGAAACCAGGAAACTGTTGGCACAGAACATCTTTATCCCAGAGAAATAACAAAAGAACTGCTTATTGCCAGAAAACATTCTCAGGCAATTTTTAACAATATTGCTGAAGCTGTTGTTGAAATAGACAATCAGGGGATGATTGTTCAGGCAAACCTGGCAATGGAAAACCTGGTTCAAAAATCTTCAATTCAAATCCTGTCCCGTCCTTTTATTTCTTTTCTCGAAAATGGTGAAATTGATTCTGTTCGTCGTTGGATCGAAGGCGCAGCAGAAGGAGATCTACCAAAATATACATCTGGCTACACCCATCCCCTTACCGTTGGCAACAGCGCTATTCTCCTGAGTATGGTACGTATAAAAGAAATAGAGGATCATTGTATCATAGCTATTCTTCAGGACATTACGCAACAAAAAGAAAGTGAACACTATCTCGCATCGACCGTACACAGGATGAATGCAATACTCGATTCCATTGACCATGGAGTAGTGTTATGTGATGCCGATTTCAAATCACTTATTGTCAACCAGGCCTTAAAGGACATCTGGCGGCTTGAGGATACCTTCTTGCAAAAGCAGCCCACATTGCACGACTTACTGAACTATATTGGTGGCCTGGGCTTACTCCCCCACTCAATAAATGATACAGAACAGGAACTGATCCTCAACTGGCAGGAAAAAGTGATGCAGGGAGAGAATATCAATGAAGAGGTGGAGAGAACAGACGGGAAACACCTTCATTTTCAGTGCAATACGCTGCCCGATGGCGGTAAGCTGCTGACATTTCATGATATCACGTCCATGAAAGAAGATGCTGAAAAACTACAAAATGCCCTGGAGAAAGTGCAGGAACAAGCTTATCACGATACCTTAACCGGACTGCCAAACCTTCGTCTGGCAAGAGAACGCCTGATCAGTACCATTTCTTTTTCAAAAAGAAAAAAATGCGCCGCAGCCCTTATGTTCATAGATCTGGATGGATTCAAGAAAATCAATGATACCCATGGTCATGACATTGGAGATCAGGTACTCATTGCCGTCGCGGAAAGACTATCCCAGACATTACGTACATGCGACACTGCTGCCAGAATCGGTGGAGATGAATTTATCGTTATTCAGACGGAAGTTTCCAATCGCGAAACAGTGATGCAGGTAGCAGAAAAAATCATCCAGACAATTTCCGCACCAATCTTTATTGAGGACATCTCAATATCAGCAGGCGCAAGCATTGGCATTGCAATCTACCCAGATGATGGCGAGGAAAGTAATGTTCTCATAAAGAAGGCCGATGATGCCATGTACTACACAAAAAGAACAGGTAAAAACAACTTCACATTTACCCCGCACTAGGGGGTACTGACCGCCAATTACATACCCAGCTTACTTGAACAGCATGGTGCATGAGAGGTTACCCATCCTTTTTCTGTTCCAATTCATCCCAACGTTCATAAAGCTTTTCTGTTTGAACCTGCGTTTGTTCGAGCTGTGCCCAGATCTCAGCAAGTTTCACACTGTCTGAAGCAGTCTTCGGATCATCTATCAGTGTTTGCAATTTTTCTATCTTCTCTTCAGCCTCTAAAATCCGCTCTTCCATGCTGTCATACTCTCGTTGATCAAGATAGCTCAGCTTTCCTTTGGACGGCCTCTGTTTTTTCCGTTTTTCAACCTGACTTTTCTCTTTTCCCTCAGCACCCGACACAGTTTTTTGCTGCAAGGCAAGAGAGGTCAGCCACTGATCTGAATCTGCAAAATACTGAGTTCCACCCCGTCCATCAAAGCCCAGCACCCGGTCACAAATATTACCGAGCATATAACGGTCATGAGTAACCAGTACCACTGCACCGGAAAACTCCTTCAGGCTTTCCTCGAAAACATCCAGAGAGGCAATATCCAGGTCATTGGTTGGCTCATCCAGTAACAGAATGTCAGCTGGCTGGCGCATCAAATTTGCAATAAGAATTCGTGCCCTTTCTCCACCGGAGAGCTCAGCTATCGGCGTTTCAAGCTGGTCAGGTCGAAAGAGAAATCTCTTGGCCCAGGAAACGACATGAATTGATCTTCCCTGAAAAACAACAGAATCACCTTCAGGAGCAAGACTGCGTTTTAAGGAAAGGCTCAGATCAAGAGAATCTCTCGCTTGTTCGAAGAATACAATATTCACATTATCTGCAGTTGTAAGCTCTCCACTGCCGCCCTCTTCCTCTTTCACATGTGCTGCCGCCAGCATTGCCATAAGTGTAGATTTGCCGCTGCCATTATTGCCTAGAAGCCCCAATCTCGACCCAGGTGAGAGTACCATGTCAACACCTGAAAAAAGACATTTCTCACCATATTGCCAGCCAATCTGCTTTGCCTCCAGCAGTTTTTTTGTTTTGCGACCAGTACTGTCAAAGTCTATCCCCACATTTGCAGCTTTTCTATTACGTGATCTCACCTCATACAGTTCATCCTGAAGTCTATACGCCTCATCAATCCGATATCGTGCTTTTGAGGTCCTTGCCTTGGGGCCACGTCGCAGCCATTCCGTTTCCCGTCTTACCTTTGTAGCCAGCTTTCCTTCCAGCTGAGCCTGCTGCTCAAGGTACTGCGCACGTCTTTCCAGAAATTTGCTATAGTTTCCCGTAACAGCAAAAGTACCCTTAGGATAAACACTGTTTAACTCGATAACCCGATCGGTGGTATTTTCCAAAAACTGACGATCATGACTCACAAGCACAAAGCTCATCTGCCCCCAAGGCGCAGGAGCTGTTAAAAAGGTTTCCAGCCATAAAATCCCTGCAATATCCAGGTGGTTGGTAGGCTCATCCATCACAAGTACCGTCGGATGGAAAAGAAATACCCTGCAAAGTGCCAGTCTTTTTCTCCAGCCCCCCGACAGCTCACTCACAAGTTGATCTGCGTCGGAGAACTTTCCACGACTGATCATTTCCTGCACACGATTGTGTTTTTCCTGCTCATCAAGAGATAACTCACCTAATGAAAGCAGAAGATTCTCAAAGACTGTTCGATCTTCAACGAAAGTTTCATTTTGCGGGAGGTAGCCGATTCGGGTATGTTTTACATATTGAATTGTTCCACTGTCAGGCTCTTCTTTTCCGCAAATAATTTTCAATAGCGTTGATTTACCCGAGCCATTAGGTCCTATGATGCCAAGGCGATCGCCGCAGCCCAGGACAAGATCCACCTCTTTGAAAAGCTGCTGGGCACCGAAGGATTTACTGAGATTTTTGCATGTTATTACGGCAGACATATGAAGACTGAAGAACCCTTTTTTTTCACCTTTACTATTGCTACCCCCGATAAACGGGACCTGGTTTATTACCCCCTCAAGGGATATAAGCGTTTTGTTGGCTTACGTCACCCAATCATTTGTAAAAACGCTTTTTTCTTGTTTTTTATGAGGGCTTTTAGCAAGTAAGTCTCTCATTATTAATGCATAGCACATAGCATAACACAACTATAATATACTGAAATATATTATTTTCTTACTGCAGCCCATGACCGGCCATACACACTTGATTTTTCACCCTGCAGTAGTGTATATAGATAAACATTATTTTTCCCAAACCTAAAAAAAGCTATAATCCTTAAAAAAAAAATAAACCTTCACCTAAAAACAATGAGTGATAGATTTCATATTATAATAACAGGCGAAAAGAACAGAACCAGATCTTTTCAGGTATCCAGGAAAAAGGTTTTTTACAGTTTCATTTCGATGAGCACTCTTCTTACAGGACTTCTTTGCACAAGCCTGTTTACAGCTGGATTATACGCCCACAACACTCTTCTCAGTGCAAAAATTAAGAAAAGTCAACAAACAATCAAAATACAATCAGAAACCAGCTGTTCGCTGCATGACACAATGGCAACCCTCGAACAGAATTACCAGCAAAAGCTCTCAGAACTTCGCTCAAAAAGCCAGCAGGAGATAGCCAGACTCAAGCTGGAAAATTCAAACAAAATCGCAAAACTTGAGAAAGCTATAATAGAACAGCAACTTGCATTTAAAGAAGAAAGGGATACTCTCTTTTCTACAGCTATTAACGACCTCAACTCACGCAGTGAATTTATAGAAGAGATAATCAATGAATTGGGTATCAAGATAAAAACATCTCCCAAAGAGGGTGCTCAAAACAGTGGTGGTCCCTTTATTGAGGCAAAAGAAACAAACTACGACGAGTTACTGTTCAAGACAGATACATATCTGAAAACAATAAAAGCACTTCCTCTGGGTAAACCGGCACAAGGACCGGTAACATCCTGGTATGGTAAAAGAAAAGACCCTATAAATGGAAAAAATGCATTCCACAGAGGCGTTGATTTTTGCGGAAAAACAGGGGATCCGGTAAAGGCTACAGCTGATGGAAAAGTGATCTATGCCGGCAGAAAAACAGGGTATGGTAAAGTTGTCCTTATTGAACATGGCAACGGCTACACATCAAATTATGCACATTTACACAACTACCATGTAAAAAAAGGGGATTTTGTGACCAGAGGCCAGACAATTGGTCTGGTTGGCAATACAGGGAGATCCACAGGGCCTCACCTTCACTATGAAATAAACTTCCAGGGGAAATCAGTAAACCCGTCAAAATTCATGAAAGTTGCAAATCGTACCTACACCTCCAAATAATAGAACGGAAAAGCAATGTTTAAAAAAAAAGAAGATTTGGAAAAGGAAATTGAAAGGGTAGAGGGAGAATCCATCTCTTCTATCATAGATGAAAGCATGCATATCACTGGCGAGATTTCCTTTGAAGGCAAAACCCGTGTTGATGGTACAATTACAGGAAACACCAGGGGAGACCATCTCATTCTCAGTAAATCTGGCAAGATAGAAGGAGATCTTGAAGCCCACTCTTTTATCTGTCACGGACATTTTAAGGGAAACATTAATGCTCGTATCCTCACCGCCCGCAAGGATTGCTCGATTACAGGCAAGATAGCTGCAGCAAGTCTTACTGTAGAGCCAGGTGCTACCATTGAAGGAGAAATCAAAGCTGCACCGGCTGATATGAAACAATCGGGCACAGCAGCAAGCAAACCTGAAAACAATACTCAGGATACACTACCGCCTCTGACACCGCAGTCTACTGATGACAAATAACTGGGGCCACCTTTTTTGTGGGCGCAGAAAAAAGAAAAAAAAAGGGCCGAACTTGTAACAAGCTCGGCCCTTTTACTTTTACTGCGTTCCTGCGAAGTGATTATACACAACCGGTAGGCTTGGGGAGACCAGCCATTTTACAGGCTCCCTTACCTGGTCCAGAAGGAAATAATTCGTATATCCTCTTCAGTGGGAAACCAGTGGTTTTGGAAAGGATACGAACCATAGGAGCGATTCCGTTCTTCTTGTAGTACTCTTGCAGAGCATCAATTACTTTTTGATGTTCGTCAGTAAGATCGGAAATACCCTCGCTTCCTTTTACATAATCTACCCAGTCTTCATTCCACTCGTCCATACCTTTCAACAGGAAACCGTCTTCGTCCACTGTGAAAGTTGACCCATTGTGTTCTAATGTCGGCATGTTACAACCTCCTTTAAATTTATCTACTAGCTTACACCGCTTATTTAAATCATGCTTGATGATTTCAAATGAGTTACTTTAGGGTTATTACTATAGGGCAGGTAGTTTGTCAAGTGAATGACGAATCATTTTTGTTTTGCCTCTCTTCGCTCATATTTTACGATATATCAAATAGATACATGGCAAAAAGGATAGAACATCCTTCATTTTTTTCTCACATTTCAACAAATATTTGTAAAAAATGAAAAGACTTTCAATAAAAATGATACTTTCCCAGATAAAACCAGCCTGTAAGATCTGAATTATTTTCTCATGGAAGAAATTCAGAAACAATATTTCGATTTTCACTTGCACTCAATCAGAAGAAAGAGTAAATCCAGTTTTTATCAGATGTTTCAATAAAACATTCTGCAACAAAGACATACTCCGGGTTACAAACCATTTCGACCAATAAAAGAACAAAACACTACATTATGTTACAAATTCTCCGCAATAAGTCACAGTCTATCTTCATTCAGATCATTGTCGTAATCATCGCTCTCGTTTTTATTTTCTGGGGAGTCGGAGCCAACCTCTTCAGCAGTGGAGAAGCTGCCCTGGTGATCAATGGAGAAAAGATCTCCTTTCAGGATTTTCAACAGGCTTACGACCGGGCCTATAATAATTTGAGAAGTAGATTTAATGGAAATATCCCCCAGGGGTTGCTTGAAAATCTTGGCATAAAGGAACAGGTCATCAATCAACTTATTCAGGAGTCTCTCATTCGACAGGGTGCTGCCGAAATGGGGATCAGAGTCAGCAGGGAAGAGATACAAAAAGCAATCGAATTGATGAGACAATTCTATAAGGAAGATGCATTCAGCATCGAGCAATACAATACCATCCTTGCTTCCAATCATCTTTCTCCCACTAAATTTGAAGAAATGGTTGCCCTGGATCTCCTTGTGGAAAAGGCAGTCCAGGCTATTCAGGGTTTTGCTGCAACGGCAACCAGCGAAGAAATTGAAGATTTGTATAATCTCGATAAATCTGCTGTGTCCTTTGATTACATCGCCTTTACTGATACAGATTACCGGGATGCTGTGCAAATGGACGAGGATAAGATATCCAGCTGGTTTGAAACAGTAAAAAACAACTACAAGACAGACCCGAAAATCAAACTGTCCTATCTGGATTATAAGTTCGCAGATATTGGTGAAAAAATATCTATAGATGACCAGGATATCGCGGCATATTATGACAAGAATATAGATGCATTTTCAGACAAAGAAGAACGTCATGCACGTCATATTCTTTTCACAGCCCGGGAAAATGATACAGAAGAGACGCATGCGGAAAAACGTGCCAAAGCCGAAGAGATTCTCGCACTTGCAAAAGAGGGAGCAGACTTCAGTGAACTGGCAAAAGAGTATTCAGAAGGGCCTTCAAACAATAATGGCGGAGATTTAGGATATTTCCCCCGTGGCAGAATGGTCAAGCCATTTGAAGATGCCGTGTTTTCCATGGCAGAAGGTGGCATCAGCGATATCATCAAAACCTCTTACGGATATCATATTATCAAGCTTGAGGATATCAAGGAGGCTCGGACCAAACCACTTGACGAAGTACGAGATGAAATTACAGGCATTTTACAGAGAGAACAGGCAAAACCGCTTGCCTTCCAGCTGGTCAACGAGGCATATGAGTCTATTATTGGCGCAGGCAGTCTCAACGCCTATCTCGAAGATAATAAAAACAGTGTAGAGCTGAAAAAAACAGAACTTTTTGATGAAAAACATCCACCCGAAGAATTAGGCAGGGATCGTAAATTGCTCAACACGGCATTTTCATTAAAAGAAAAAGAGTTGAGCTCCATCGTAGAAACAGACAAGGGATATGCCATCCTCTTTGTTGATGAACTGCAGCCACCACAGGTTCCTGATCTTGCTGCTATCAAAGAGCAGGTGGACAAAGATTACCGTAATTATCAGGCAAAAGAAATTGCCAGAAAAGATGCCATATCACTTCAGAAATCCCTTCAAGCAAACACGTCTTTAAAAGAGGCCGCAGAAGAAAAAGGACTCGTACTCGAGAGTTCAGGGTATCTGGAGAAAACGGCAAGCGAAAAGGATATTCCACAGACTCTTATTAATACCGCATTTACCCTCTCGCCAAGCAACTCTTTTCCCGAAGAACCGGTAGAGTATAACAATACATACTATGTTATCCAGTTTACCGGCCTGAAAGCTCCCGAGGTAAAAATGAGTGAAGAGGAGAGAGAAACGTATAAAAATACAATTATCAGCAACAAAGAGGGACGGGTGGTTTCTGCATGGATTGCCAACATGCGCGATAATGCAGAAATATTAACACATAATAGTCTTTAATAGAGGTTTTTCCATACCTGATTTTCATTTTGAGGATCGATTGTCTTCTGGAACTCCGGGCAGAAAAAACCTTTTTCGACAGCTTTCTGGTGGTAAATACCATATTCACCACCAGAAAATCCCCTGCGGCGCCTGCAACTACCTGTTTTCGAACAGGTTTATATCTTCCATAGTACGTAGTACTATTTTTCTCACTCCCGCATGAGAAAGTTTAACATTGTATTTTTCTTCAAGTCTCATTGCAATCTGCCGATATGACCAGTTTTCTTTTTTTAACTGGTGAATCTGCTCTATAATCCGCTGTTCCCTTTTATGTTCTACAAGATTTGTACCTTTTAATCTCCAGCCAAAAGGTATAGGCCCACCAAGATACTTACCCTGTTTTTTCAGCCTTGTTTTCGCATCTCGTATGGACTGGCCATGGTCAGCCCGTTCATTTTGAGCGAGAGCCCTGAGAAGTTTGCTGACAAGTGCTGCACTGCCTTCCGTAACCTTGAGCTGCCGAGGTATCGGAAGAGAAATATCGGCATCAAGATCAACACAAAAAAGTGAAATTTTTTTTCTCGCTAACTCATCCAGCAGCTTCACAGCGGATTTTGCGGAATCAAGAATCCAGGCAACATGCTCAACAACTAAGACATCGCCACTTTCCAGCTCAGCAAGTACCTGTTTACCCATCACTCGTTCTGCAAACGGCTGCAAAAGTGAACCGTTTCTTTCTTCATAAAAACGAAAAACACGTCCACCGAGCCTGGCGCCAACGGTTAAAATCACCTGTTTGCTGTTCTCCAAATCCACGTCACTCCCGCTGTCCTCAGGATAAAACAGATAGCCAGCAACCTTCATCACCCCTCCTTACGAGATATTCAGTCCCCTTGTTCATATGCAACAACCATAAGATATTGCGTATAAAAATTAAACAGTCACAACACCGGCAAGGCATCAGGAACATTCTTTTTTGTAATTTTTCATTCAAATCCAATGCAGACATGCTATAGTGTCATTTTTCCGCCGATACTTTTGGCTTCTTTTCTCATTTACCAGTTATACAAGAATATGTCCATTCCAGCAGATCTGTCACAGAAATACGAAAAACTGAGCTCGTATGAAAAAACAATAATGCAGTTTCTCTCTGTCCTGTATGAACCTGCGCACACAACCCTTATCGTTAACTGCCTGCGTAAACTTGATTTAAAGAGCCCACGCGGAAACAGACCCACAGCGGCAAACCTCAATCACTATATCACCAAGTTTCAAAAACTTGGTCTGGTAACGAAACAACAACAATGCTGCCAGGAACTGGTTGAAATCCTGAGCAGGAAAGCAGTTGTAGAAAACACATTTACAGTCTTTGCAAGAACTATACGAGAAGAAGCCCCCGTCTCATATTATTACGGCAAATGGTCAACCAGATGCTGGCGTGCCATGCGAGAGCTGCGTATCGGTATTTACACCCAGCAGTTTGATCTCATTAACGAAGCAGCTGAATTTCTAGATCAGCAATGTAAAGAAATGCCAGCACCGCTGCCACCAGCGGTACAAGTGACGACCCAGCCTTTTTCACCTGAATGGTTTTGCAGTCTTTCCGTTTCTTTTCAATTTTATCTTTCTGACAACGTATTACAATACGCTCAGAAAACATTATCATCCTATCCCGATTTTTTTGCCTTTCTCCAGGATGAGAGTGCATTCTCATCATACAGTGAAGATGAGCGGCTCCCCTTTACAAGGCTCCTGTTTAAGCATCTGCTCTACCAGGGGAAACTAAAGCAGGCAGATTTGCTCTTAAACAGGAATGAAGCGGCGTTCTCCGGGACCGGTTCAAGGGGAACCATTTTATTTTTGCAAGGAAAACTGGACAAGGCTATAGCCTCGTTTAATGAAGACATCAATGTTCTTAAATCTTTCGGTCATGAAACGCATGTTGCTTTCTTTGGACTACCTGGTCTTTTCCATATCCTGGCCTTACTGCAATATACGGACAAGGAACATTATAGTACCATAGCAGACCAGATATCCATAGCCATTACCAACTTCGCAGGTGGGGCGGAAGTTAGTGCATACCAGATGCTTGCTGCAGTTATCAGCAGCCATATGGATAATGTAGCCGTCCACGAGACCCTTGAGATTAAAGCTGACGATGAAGAAAACAGCCTCACCCTCTTTTTTGCCGGTTTATGCCAATACTGGCTGAACAGTTCTCTCCAGCCTGGTCTTGAAGAAAAGCTTCAGGAAAAATTTCAACTGGCGTACGAGAACGGCTACAACCTCATTGCTCTGGGATATGCTGACATCCTGGAAAAAATTTCCCATAAAAAAGAAGAACTCCTGGAATGGAGAGATACAATTTCCGATGAAATTAAATCTGTTTCGCTGATTTCCATTCTGGAACCGGAAGAACCCTGGAGAAGAAGTCTGCAGGCTTTAATTCATGCAACGGACTCGAGCAGAGGAAAGGAAGTACCGTTAAATGTACGACTTGTCTGGATGGTTGACTACAAGGGCGAAGCTCTCCAGATAAATCCTCGTGAACAAAAACGTTCGAGCAACGGTGAATGGTCCCGAGGAAAACCATTGTCTCTTGCCAGACTTTATAATTCTGGCAAACTTCCCTATCTTACCCTCCAGGATCGAAAGGTCTGCAAGGCCATTGTAAAAACAAATAATGCTGAAACCCATAGCGCCTCCTTCGCCTTCAATATGGATAAAGCCCTGTTACGCCTGATCGGGCACCCTCTTCTCTTTCTCGCTAAATCACCAACAACACCGGTGGAATTCGTCGAGGGTGAACCCGAACTTCTCATCGAAGAAAAAGGTGAGCAGCTCCTCATTCATTTTGCCCAAACGATAACAGATGGCAACATCTCCATCTACCAGGAAACACCAACCCGGTTTAAAATCATTACAATCAAAGAAAATCACCGCCGTATCGCTCAAATTACTGGCAAAGACGGCTTGATGGTTCCCAAAGAGGCAAGCGAAGAGGTACTCACCGCCATCGGTAATATCAGCTCATTTATGACCGTCCATTCTGCCATCGCAGCTGATGATCATTCCCGCAGCAAGGCAGACATTACCCTGGTTGAAGCCGACTCAACTATTTACATGCACCTGCTCCCCTACGGAGAAGGATTTCGTCTGGAGATGTTTGTAAAACCTTTCAGGGAAGGCGGCCACTATCTTAAACCGGGACAGGGTGTTGAAAATATTATGGCCGAAGTTGGCGGTAAACGTTTGCAAACCAGGAGAAACCTGGCACTTGAAGAAGAGAGGGCCCGAAACGTTGAAGAGATGTGCCCCATCCTCGACCTGACCATTGATATGGAACAGGAAAATGAACGGGAATGGCATCTTCATGACCCTGATGATTGCCTCCAGGCCCTGGCTGAACTGCAGGAGATCAGTGACCAGATCGTCATTGAATGGCCGGAAGGTGAGAAGCTCAGCATCACCCACCAGGCATCGTTCAAGAACATGAACCTGAAAATAAGGACCAATCGGCAGAACTGGTTTTCCATGAGCGGTCAACTCAACCTCGATCAGGATACGATCATAGACTTAAAAGAGTTGCTACAAAAAATAAAATCTTCTCGAGGAAGGTTCATCCAATTGGATGAGGGTCAGTTTCTTGCCCTCACTCAGGAATTTAAAAAAAGACTGGATGATTTGAACACCTACGCAGATTTGACAGAAAATGACGAGGTACTCATCCACCCCCTGGCAGCACTTCCCCTGGAAGATCTGGCCAATATGGCCAATACAAAGGCAGATGATGGCTGGGAAAAACAGTTACGAACCATTGATGATGCACAAAGTTTTGTCCCTGAAGTTCCCTCCACCCTGCAGGCAGAACTGCGGGATTACCAGATGGAAGGCTATTCCTGGCTGGCACGGCTTGCCTACCTGGGCGTTGGCGGCTGCCTTGCTGATGACATGGGGCTCGGTAAAACCCTTCAGTCTCTTGCAATTATCCTGAAACAGGCTAAAAAAGGTCCGTCACTTGTTGTTGCACCTACCTCAGTTTCTACAAACTGGCAAACCGAAGTTCATCGTTTTACACCAACACTCAACCTCAGGACTATGCCCATTAAAGACAGGAAAAAGGCCATTGACAAGCTTGGGCCCTATGATCTGTTTATCACCACCTACACCCTGCTTCAACAGGAAATGCACCTGCTCTCCAAGGTAAAATGGCAGACCATCATCCTTGATGAGGCACAGGCTATTAAAAATGCGGCCACAAAACGATCGCAGGCTGCCATGGCCTTAAAGGGGAACTTCAAGCTCATCACCACTGGTACCCCCATTGAAAACCATCTGGGTGAGCTCTGGAATCTTTTCAACTTCATAAATCCAGGCCTGCTTGGCTCAATCTCCACATTTAACGAGCGATTTGCAATACCTATCGAACGATTCCAGGACAGAGAGGCCAAGCTGAAACTGAAAAAACTGATCAGGCCCTTCATCCTGCGCAGGATCAAATCTCAGGTACTCGATGAGCTGCCACCGCGTACAGATGTCACACTTGAGGTTGAGATGACAGCGGAAGAATCACATTTTTATGAAGCCCTGCGGCAAAATGCCCTGGATGTGCTGGAGAGCAGTAAAGATGGAAAGAGCCGCCATCTCCAGATACTCACAGAGATCATGAAACTGCGCCAGGCGTGCTGTAACCCGCGCCTTATAGATGAAAATTCCTCGATTACCAGTTCAAAACTCCAGGTCTTTGCCTCTGTAGTGGATGAATTAATCGGCGGACGCCATAAAGCGTTGGTATTCAGCCAATTTATAGGGCACCTCAAGATCATCCGTGAACATCTTGATGCAGAAAACATTTCCTATCAGTATCTGGATGGCAGCACATCAGCAAAGGAGAGAAAAATCAGGGTTGAAAATTTTCAGGCTGGTAAAGGAGATCTTTTCCTCATCAGTCTCAAGGCAGGCGGCCTTGGATTGAACCTCACTGCTGCCGACTACGTCATCCATATGGATCCCTGGTGGAATCCGGCCATTGAGGATCAGGCATCAGACAGGGCACACCGTATCGGCCAGACTCGTCCTGTCACCATCTACAGACTGGTCTGTAAAAATTCCATAGAGGAGAAAATTGTCAAACTGCATCAGGAAAAAAGAGACCTCGCCGGCAGCCTGCTCGAAGGCAGTGATATCAGTGCCAAGATGAGTTCTGATGATCTCCTTGATCTTATCAAGGAAGGATAGTCCAAACTACGCATTAATACATATGCCCCTCTGTTATTTAACGAAGAGGTTCTCAGGCGTTATTGAAGCAGGTTGCCGCTGATTAAGCCAAAAAAGCTGTCTTCCGAGGCTGTGAATTTCCAGCCCATATGGGTCTCACAGCCCCGGCAGCAGGCAAGAGACCAGCAATACCCTGAGAACCACGAGAATTCGGAAGAGGGCAACCCCCTTTCACAGCATCCTGGAGCAGTTTTAAAACAGCGCAGTTCATATATGATACCTGCTGGATTGAAAAAGGTATGATTGTGCAGATCATTTACTGTGATAATGTCAGCCGCTGCTGTAATAACATGGCCACAAAATCTACAGAAAAAAACGTCTTCCGAATGCTGCAGCTCCTCACTTTTACAGGTGGTATTACTACGAGAGGAATCGCCAGTCTTCTCCCTTAACAGCAGCATACAGAGGCATTCGTTGTATTTTATTTTACGATGAATAATGGTTTACAATAGCATCGACCATCGACGAGATAGTATATTCTTCAGGCTGAATATCCACAGTCAAGCCATTATCCAACACAGTCTTGGCGGTAATGGGACCAATGACTGCTATCGTGACATTTTCAAGAAGTTTCTTGAACTCTTTTTCATTTTCAGCTTCTAGCATGGCGAGAAAATTCCTGACCGTGGAGCTGCTGGTAAATGTTATCATATCAACACCACCATCTGAAAGCAGCTGACGTAACTCCTCCTTGCGGCCTGCCGGTGGCTTATTGGTATAAATGGGGACAATCGTCACCTGGGCACCAGCTCCTCTCAGAGTTTCCGGCAACAGTTCTCTGGCCTTTTCTGCCCGTGGTATCAAAATATTACGCCCTTCCATACCCTGATCAAGAAGGCTGTCAGCAAGCCCTTCGTTTGTAAAGGATTCAGGAACGAGATCAGCTACAAGACCGTGCCTTTTCAGCCGTTCAGCAGTTGATGTGCCGATAGCTGCAATACTTACCCCTTTCAGATTCCTTGCATCCATACCTCTTTCATAGAGCTGGGCAAAGAAATAATCGACAGCATTATGCGAGGAAAAAACTATCCAGTGATACTCATTGAGCCTTTCCAATTCATTATAAAACGGCTCATAGGATTCCATCTTTTCGATGGAAATAGTTGGACATTCAAGGCAGTTGGCACCATATTCATTCAACGCTTCGAGAAGATTACTGGCCTGTTCCCGGGTTCTGGTAACCACAATTTTTTTGCCAAAAAGTGGTCTTCTCTCAAACCAGTCTATGGTTGAACGCAGACGGACAACCTCACCAATAATTATAAGAGAAGGTGGCCTGACCCCTTCTTCTGCAGCAATAGCACAAATGGTATCCAGAGTGCCCACGACGGTTTTCTGTTCTGGCGTTGAAGCCCACCGCACAATGGCCACAGGAGTATCTCCGCTTCTGCCATGTCTTACCAGGTTTTCGACAATAACAGGCAGATTTTTAATCCCCATATAGACAACGATGGTTCCCGCACCCGTAGCCAGTTTATGCCAGTCAATGGTCGAATTTTTCTTTTTGGGGTCTTCATGGCCGGTAAGGAAGGCAACAGATGCGGTATAATCTCTATGGGTGATTGGAATACCAGCATATGTAGCAGCAGCCGTCGCGGAAGTAACACCTGGCACCACTTCAAAAAAGATCCCCTCCTTAAACAGCTCATTCGCTTCTTCAGCACCACGGCCAAAGATAAAGGGATCGCCTCCTTTTAATCGAACCACCGTTTTACCGCTTTTGGCATTATCCACCAACATACGGTTAATTTCTTCCTGGGTGTGACGGTGAGGTCCGCCCCCCTTCTTGCCCGCATATATCAACTTGGCATCTTTTGGTACATAACGAAGAAGTCCGGGACAGGCAAGATAATCATATATGACAACTTCAGCACGCTCAAGCAGGTTTTTTCCCCGTATGGTTATCAATCCGGGATCACCCGGACCCGCGCCCACTAAATAGACCTTACCATATTTGCCACTATCATTGAGGTTACTCATACTCAATTCTCACTTCCATTGCTGACATATCCCCCGGACACTCTCTTCCGCCTGCCGGATGTCTCTTTAATAACGAAGGCCAGGAGTATTCCCATACCCTGGCCTGTATCAATGTGCATTCTTATCAGAACACTGTAAAGTATACGGACAAAAAAGGCAAAACAAAAGGGTCCCTCCCTGTCCGGAAAGATACCCTTATCAGGCAGATAAGGCTATGCTATATCGCGCCCGCGAATACATCACAGCTCTTTCATAATGGAATCAGTTACCTCCTGAATAGAAGCAGAACCATCCACAGAAATCACCTTTGGTCCGCTACCGCCCTTGAAATAATTGACAGCAGCCATGGTCCCGGTAGTTTCATCATAGTAAATATCATGCCTTTTGTTGATGGCATCTTCATCCTGATCGTCAGGACGCGTTTTTAGATCACCTCCGCAAACCCGGCACACCAGGGTACCATCCTTTTCAACCGGTTTAATCGCCTCAAAGGCAATATGGTTTGGATGGTTATTATCATGAACACAGAGTCTTCGTCCCATAATCCGTTCTTTAGCGATCTGACGGTCCAATACAATCTCAATAACATAATCAAGGGCAAGACCTTCTTTTTCCAGAGTTTCAGCAAGTGTTACAGCCTGGTCTTTGGAGCGGGGAAAACCATCAAGAATCCAGCCATCTGCGCAATCTCCTTTTTGCAGGCGGGCTATCATCATGGGGATGGTAATATCATCAGGTACCAGATCACCACGGTCAATATACTCCTTAGCCTTCTGGCCAAGTTCTGTACCGCCGCCAATATGCTCTCTGAATATCGCACCTGATTCGATATGCGGGATATTAAATTTTTTCTGAACAATTGCACCCTGTGTTCCTTTGCCACTTCCGTTTGGTCCAAAGACCAGGATATTTTTACCCATTGTTTCATCCCTCCAAATTGTAATAATAGTAGATAATCTGTCCTCGAAGTTCTTACCTTCTCCCAGATCAGAAACTTTTGTTGAATCATTCAAGCCTGTCCGACCCTGAAGAACCTGTATACTCCGGCTGTTCATAGCTACAGCGGCGAACTATAATCCACTTTAGAAATCCTGACCAGTAAAATATAGCACCCGGGAAGCCTGCCAAAAGCAACTCTTTCTCCTGGTATTATAAAGCGAGATAATTTTGCTGGTGCTATTGTTTTGACTTTAATAAATAAAGAGAGTAGGCTTGTTTGCCAATATAATACTGGTATACTGGCCATAAGCAAGAGTGACACGTAAACATTGAAACAAATCATTTCCGATATAAACAATTATGAAACAGATAAAAGTTGGCCTCATTGGCTTTGGTACTGTTGGACAGGGACTCGCCTATACACTGCTCAAAGAAAAAGAGAGGATGACCGCACGCATAGGGGCTGAAATCATCCTCTACCGAGTTGCCAGTCGCAGCCTGAAGGCACTTCCCACTGAGTTTTCTTCTGTCATCGTTTCAAATGATGCAAAAGACATCATAAACGATCCCGAGGTGGATATCGTTGTTGAACTCATTGGCGGGATCGAACCGGCAAAAACCTTTATGCTCCAGGCGATTGAAAATGGCAAGCATGTCGTTTCAGCCAACAAGGCCCTGCTCTCGACCCACGGAAGAGAGCTCTTTGATGCGGCGGTATCAAAAAATGTAGAGATTGGCTTTGAAGCCAGTGTCGGTGGCGGCATCCCTGTCATCAAGGCTCTCA
>PDWJ01003172.1_pt1 | contig 24117 bp, 26 predicted proteins | sample 1430881 | NCBI WGS metagenome assembly PDWJ01 (sample SAMN01162460, study PRJNA174530) | Oral metagenome, whole genome shotgun sequencing project. | biome: Marine environment; feature: Marine mammal; material: Swab sample of the gingival sulcus; isolation source: swab sample of gingival sulcus...
GGTGCGATGGATTTGGTGGCATCGGCGAAAAAAGTCATTGTCGTGATGCAGCACTGTGACAGACAAGGCAACTCAAAATTGGTGAAAAAATGCAGTCTGCCGCTGACAGGCGTTAATTGTGTATCAAAGGTTATTACCGACTTGGGCGTTTTTGCCATCCGCGACGGTAAATTTTATACGCTTGAATTGGCAGACGGGGTTACTGAAGCGCCGTTGCCCTAGCTGATTGTAAGAAAATCGTGAGGTACGCCGCCATTCACAGGTGTTTGGGTGGGTCCTGTTCAGGTGTTGGCAAGAGATACTGTCTCTGCTGGCTACGCTTTTTCGGGGGACAGGTTTTCCCGGATTTATCCGGTACCAAAGGAGGATAATGTGCACACATCAATAATAGGTTGGGGACATACACGGTTTTGTCGTCACGATGACAAAGATTTGGAGGCCCTGATTGTCGAGGCCACGCGTCAAGCCATCGCTCACGCCGAGGTGGACAGCAAGGATATCGACGCCATTTTTCTGGGTAATCTCAACGGTGGGTTTGTCCCCGACACTTTTGCCAGTTCCCTGGTACTGCAGGCCGACCCCGACTTGCGCTTTACCCCGGCCACTCGTCTTGAAAATGCCTGTGCTTCCGGCTCGGCAGCGGTTTTTGCCGGCATTGATGCCATCGAAAGCGGCCGCGCCAAAACGGTATTGGTGGTCGGGGCGGAAAAAATGACGGCGGTTTCGGCAAAAGCGGTTGGCGATATACTCGGTTCTGCCAGCTACGTTAAAGAAGAAGCCAGCAAGGGGTTGACCTTTCCGGGCATTTTTGCCCAAATTGCTCAGGATTACTTTGGGCGCTACGGTGATCATGCCGATACACTTGCCCGTATTGCTGCCAAAAACCATGCCAACGGGGCGAAAAACCCGTTAGCACATCTGCAAAAAGACTTAGGTTTTGCCTTTTGCCGGCAAACGGGGGAGGCCAATCCGATGGTGGCAGCACCGCTGCGGCGTACCGATTGTTCTACTGTTGCCGACGGCGCCGCGGCACTGCTTTTAAGCAGCGATGAAATCGCCCGCGCCGCCCCGCGGCAAGTGCGCTTTCGGGCGGTGGCACAGGTCAATGATTTTCTCCCCATGTCACGGCGCGATATCTTGGCGATGGAGGGCCCTAAACGAGCTTGGCAACAGGCACTTGGGTAAGCGGGCATGGCAATCAGCGACTTAGCATTTGCCGAAGTGCACGATTGTTTTACCATTGCCGAACTGCTGATTTACGAGGCCATGGGTTTGGCACCGGCGGGGCAGGGTGCACAGGTGATTGATTCAGGTATGTCTTTTATCGGCGGGGCATTACCCGTCAACCCGTCCGGCGGGCTTAAAGCCAAGGGACACCCTGTCGGGGCAACGGGTGTTTCCATGCATGTCCTGAGTGCTAAACAGTTAGTCGGTGAAATGGGTGATTTACAAGTTGCCGATGCTCAGGTTGGCGGGGTTTTCAATATGGGGGGATCTGTTGTCGCCAACTATGTCAGCCTGCTGGAAGCCGTATAAAACGGGAATTTGTTGCACAATTGTTAGGAAATCAACACCATGAATTTAGCCAATCTATTGTTAAGAACCGCCCGCCTGTATCCTGAACGAGAGGCGGTGTCTTGGGGCGAGCAAGCGTTGTTTACTTACCGGCAACTGGCCGGGCGGACCACGGTGCTAGCCGGGCAGATGCGGCAAAAATTCGGCTTGCATCGCGGTGATCGCATTGCCATTTTTATGCAAAACCATCCGTATTATTTGGAAATTTTTTATGCCATCTGGGCGGCGGGGCTGGTCGCTGTGCCGATTAACAACAAATTACATGCCGCAGAAGCAGCTTATATTATTGACAATTCACAAAGCGCCTTGATTTTTACCGACAGCCAGCTGGCCTCGGCCTTGGATAGTGTCGATTTTGCCGCCGGTGATATCCCCGTTATTGACGTTGAAACAACGGCTTATCACAGTCTGCTTAGCGGTGAAGAGAGTGATGCGGTTGCCTGTGTCGGCGGCGACCTGGCGTGGTTGTTTTACACCTCGGGAACAACCGGCAAACCCAAGGGCGTAATGCTGAGTCATCAAAATCTGCTGATAATGAGTTTGTGCTACTTGTCCGGTGTTGATGAAGTTCACGCCCAAGACAGCATTCTCTATGCCGCACCGATGTCACACGGTTCGGGAATGTATCATATGATACATACTATGATGGGTGCCGGTCACGTTATTCCGAAATCGGGGGCATTTAATAGCGAGGAGATTTTCCGCCTCGCTCAACACCATCATCATATTTCCATGTTTGCCGCCCCGACCATGGTCCGCCGTATGGTCGAATACTGTGCCGACAGCGGGGCTGATCCGTCGTTCATTAAAACCATTGTCTATGGTGGCGGGCCTATGTATATTGAAGATATTTTGCGTGGACTCGAGGTGATGGGTAATCGTTTTGTGCAAATTTACGGACAGGGTGAGAGCCCCATGACCATTACCTCGCTAAAAAAGAACACCTTGCCAACCGAACCCACCCGCGTTACTTACAACGGCTGGGTTCGGTTGGTGTTGCCCAAAGTGCGGTGGATGTCCGCCTTGTTGACCGATACGGCAAAGCCGTCAACCGTGGCGAGGTTGGCGAAATTCTGGTCCGCGGGGCTGCGGTGATGCAGGGCTATTGGCACAACCCGCAAGCCAGCGCCGACACCCTGCGTGACGGTTGGCTGTACACGGGAGATATGGGCAGCATTGACGAAGACGGTTTTGTGACCCTTAAAGACCGCAGCAAAGATGTAATTATTACCGGCGGCTCCAATGTCTACCCACGCGAGGTTGAGGAGGCGCTGCTTACTCACCCTGACGTTGCCGAGGTTTCGGTGGTGGGCAAACCCAGTCAGGAGTGGGGTGAAGATATTGTTGCTTTTGTGGTCACCAATCAGGGGACCGACTTCGATTCGGCATCCCTTGACCGTCACTGCCTTGAACAAATAGCACGCTTCAAACGACCGAAAACTTACATTCATTTTGATAAGTTACCCAAAAATAACTATGGCAAAGTGTTAAAAACAGCACTGAGAGAATACCTTAATGACTTAGACCCAACATCATAATACTAATTTTCAAAAGTAAGTCCATGCAGGCAATATATGACTAATACGACAAATAAGTTTGACAAAGGTCAGGTATTTTTTGCTTGTTATTTTTTCATTATATTTTCCGGGAACGATTTGCTATTGGCTTAATTGTTAAAGCTTGCTATATTGACGTGCTTTGACAATAACCGTTTTATTCTGATGCCTAATAACTTATTCCGGACATTACCTGTAACAATGACGCTGATTGCGTTATCCTGTTTGATCAGCGTTATCACCTGGTTCGGCCGATTTTATCCAACACTTGATTGGTTTTATTATGATTCTCAGCGTATTGCCGCCGGCCAAATTTGGCGGTTACTAACACCGGTATTTTTACATTTTCCTGTTATGGGAATTATTTTTGCCCATTTAGCTTTTAACATGATTTGGTTATTTCAGTTTGGACAATTAATTGAACGCTATAATTCCTCACGGTTTTTGCTTTTATTGGTCGTGGTTTCAGGGGTGATTAGCAATGTGGCACAGGCACAATTTACCTTCGGTTTATTCGGCGGTATGAGTGGAGTGGTTTATGCGTTATTGGGTTATTTGTTTGTCATGCAAAAATTCAACCCTTATTATCCTGCGCGTTTGCAAGATAATATCGCTTATTTTCTCATTGGCTTTATGCTATTGGCGGCAACAGGGCTATTAGGTAACGGTATTGCCAACACGGCACATATAGTTGGGTTTATCACCGGTGTCGTCTTTGCTGTTTATGTCTTTTATAAAAAGCCCTCTAATGCCAATTAATACAGCATATTCATCACCACAATCAGAACAACTAAAAACGACACGGTCATAATACCGTGAGACAGTTTGGCAACCGTACGAACGTTATATGGTGTTTCGAAAGCCTTTTGCTAAAAAGATCATTTCAGGACTGTTATTATCAAATTTGCACTTATCTCAATGACCATAAATTGCTTGTACTGCGAATCCTGTCTGCTGTAAACTTTATTAGCTGATTTCTTAAAAGACGCATTCAATGCGTCTCTACAGTAAGCGAAGAAAAATAATAATTTTTAGTTATTTTGCAAATAATAACGGTTTTTCCATGATACGTGCCTGGTTAAAGCGTTCAATATTGCCCCGAATTTCCGCCAGTTTATCGGCATTATTATCGCGATACAACAGATTAAAACTTTCAAAAGGAATCAATTTGCCGTCGGGACGAGCAAAGTGAATACACGATTTTTTCAAAGCCCGGATATCGAGATTGTGGGCATCCATAAACTGCACAATCATAATTCGAAAGACATTGTCATAACTTAGGTCCGGCGCATCAATTTGCGGCAGGCAGCAAAGTAAATCACTCAGGCAACTGGCCTGTGATTCGGGTGAGTGATTGGTGCTCATGACCTTGAAAAGCTGCTCGATGGCACGGTTTTTAAAATCGGCGTCGTGCTCAAAGACAATGGTATTGGCCTCGCCTTCGACCAGGGTTTGCGGGTCTAAATAACGCGTCAGCGGCACGATATTATCGCCTCCCAAACGCATGGCATAACCCATCGCCAAGGTATCGGGATTACAGGGCACCGGGACAATATCGCCGAGCTGAAAAATGTCACTTTGCTCGGCAATCATCCGGCGCACGGCGGAGACGGTTAAGCGGTTTTTCGACGATTGCCGCGCTATACCCAATCGTCCGGCACCTTGTACCGGTTGCAAAGTCACGCCCCGGCAACAGCGGTGCGATAAGGCTTTTTCAATAATCGCTCCGATTTCATGGTCATTTAGCCCTTGTTGCACAGTAACGACTAATGTGGTCGATAAATTCAGTGCATCCAGTTTGGCAAGGGCTTTATCGTGCATTTTAACCAATTTTGCCCCGCGTAGCGTTTGCGTGGTGCTGTCGGATAAACTGTCGAACTGCAAATAGATTTCAAAGCCCGGCGCATAACTGGCCAGGCGCTCGGCAAAGCCGTCTTCACCGGCGATACGCACGCCGTTGGTGTTGAGCATTAAATGTTGAATCGGTTTTGATTTGGCCATATCGAGTATGGCCCAAAAATCGGCGTCAAACATCGCCTCAATTTCGGCTAAGGTGCGGTGATTTTTACTTAGCTGTTCAGGCCGGTCGGCGCCGCTATCGGCATAACAAACCGGACAAGATAAATTGCAATCATCGGTAATTTCGACAATCGATAAACACGAGTGCTGCATATGGTCGGGACATAAACCGCAATCATACGGGCAGCCGTAGTGCATTGTTGTGGCGAAATGGGCCGTCATTTCGGGCGGTTTAACAAATACTTCCCTTCCCAAGCGATAGTATTCGGCATCGTCTGCCATCAGTACACGTTCATTACCGTGTGTCTGACACCATTTATCCATATAAACACAGTTATTTTTGATAATGATTTTGGCCTCTACCGGATAATAACAGGTGCTGCAAATTGAGGTCGTGGTATCGTAGAATAAATACGGTCTATTTTTTGCCATTTTTATGCCTTTTTAGTTAGTTGATTTTTATATTAGTTTTTGACTGATTATCCTACCAGTGAAAAAAAATTGTACCGCAAATACCAAAACCGATACAAACCATAGTAAGCCCAATCAAAGTCAATTTTTGCATATTTTTGAAATCTTTATTTTTTGTGTTTTTTCTTTCCAAGAATATACCAATTATCCCCCACAATACAAGGAATGCACCCGCAGGTGTTATGGCTGTTGACAACCAAAAAAGTATACCGATAATTCCTTCCATTATATTTTCTTCAATTGTTTCATTGAGTGATAGGTTATCGGCAAATAAATGATTAAGGCAATCACACACGCCCACTGAATGCCGGATAAGCCCCAATAATCATAAGGAATGGGTTTAATCGCATCAACCAGCAATCGCCACAGCAAATAACCTGATAAAAAACACTTGAACTGTAAACCTGATACTGCCGATAATTGCGGTTTGTAATGCCATAATATACCCGCCAGTCCGATAATAAATAACTGGTCATAAAGTTGTGTCGGGTGTCTGGCAATGCCGTCACCGAAATCCACACCCCACGGCAAGCTGGTTGCGTTACCATAAGTGCCGTCGTACAATCCGGCCAGAAAACAGCCAATCCGTCCGATAACGATGGCTAGCATGAGCGGATAAACAAAATTATCACCGGTGGATTGCCGGATTTTCAGTATTTTTTTAGCCATTTCTACACCGATTAATCCCCCCAGCAGTCCACCGACAATGGTTTGCCCCATTGCTAAGGCTGCCCAGCCATGTTCAACAACCGTTTGCGGCACTTCAATAATAAACAACAGCTTATTGCCGATGCCAGCACCGGCTAAACAACCGATTAAAACCCCTAATGAGACTTTGGTAGAATCGTTAAGGCGGGCTTGTCGGCGATATAACAAGGCGCCGATAAAGACTGCCGACCACTCAACAATAAAGTGCAATAATACAGCCGTTTCGGCGGGGAAATTGGGGTGTTTTAACATACAGCTATCCCAAGGACATGCTGGTAATCAGCAAACCACACGTCCCGCCGCCAACCAGTAAAATCCATAAACTGGCAAATAATAAGCGATTGTCTTTTGCATCGGTCTTATCGTTACGCTTAAATACCATCATAATCATCGTAATTAACAAAGTGATACAGGCGCCGCCCATGACTAATAACCATAGATAAAACAGTGCAACTGAAGGCCCGTAACCACGACTATTAGCTAAAATAATAAAGCTGCCTATGGTTAATGTGCCGGCAGTGATAATTCCTGATAAAACGGGATGTTGTCTAATAAAATACATTGTTTTTCCTCTAGTATTGTTTTGTCTTACTTTATCTAGCTGAGCATGAGCAATAGTGATAACAGCGATGTCAGCATAAATACCGAACCACAAGTTCCAACACCAACAACCAATATCCACAATGCTGCTAATAAAATCATTTGCCAACGCCTTGATTGACTGTCATGCAAATACAGCGCTATTCTTGCTGTCGTCGATATCATCACACTAATGCCCATAATAACCCACCATGCCATATAGATAGTTACTGATATTTCCAATGTACTGTTTAGAAAAATAATACAACTAATTACTGTCAAAACAATAATCGCAATAAGTTTTGATAAGATACGATGTTGTTTAAAAAAATTTACAATCATTTTTCTCCTTATATTGACTAACTATTGCCATCTACATTACGCTACAAATAGCAAAAAACATCAAAAATGATAGAAAAAAAGCCAGAATAGACGATAATATAACAATGATAATCCAGTCCCCAACACCTAATGGCTGATCTTTCTTTTTGTAAATGTCTGTTATAATTAACAGGGCGACCATAAAGGCCACTAAATAAATACCCGTTAACGCTTTTGTCATTGTATTCTTTTTTTCCTTAAAGTTGCTGTTAATTGAGCGACTTAATAATCTCTGCTGCCTTTAATTATAACGGCATAAGCGCAGCGCCATTCCACCATAGTACACAAGTCCCGCCTCCCACTAATAATAGCCATAAACCAAACAGTAATATACGTGACCAGATTTGCTGCCACTGCGGTGAAAGTGAACGCTTACGAAACCAAAAATATAAAATAACTACTGAGGCAACTGCTGTCATTACGGCACCTAATCCCATTAAAGCCAGCCAGGGAAACAACAGTAGCGTCAACTTATCGTAGTTTCCACCTCTCAGACTTTCTCTATAAATAAAAGTGATGGAAAGTCCTATTACAACGAGTGTTGCCATGGTTAATGGCGTTAGTATTTTCCAGCGTCTGGTAAAAAAAGATAGCATAGTAGTTATTTTCCCTATTGATTAATCTGTTTTATCGGGAGTATAGCAATGATATGCAAACCGGACAAATCATCCGGTAAAAGTCTTATTATATGATACCTTGCGTATCATCTAATAAGACTTTTAGAAACCTTTGCATATTTTTATGTTAGGTAATTCAGTAACCCAAATGCCTGGCAATCGTTAAGGTAGGCTCGACACGGTTCATGGTATAAAAATGCAGACCGGGCACAGAGGCTGCTAATAATTGCTCACATAATTGGCTAACCACCTCTATACCAAATGCCTTCAGACTGGCAGGGTCATCCTGATAATCCTGCAGACGCAGTAAAATCCAGCGTGGGATTTCATCACATTGCAGGCGCTGCAAATCATCTACTAGCCGGAAATAGGCATCGGCATTATAACAATATTGCGTAATGGCAGAACCGGCACCGGCATCTGCCTTAGCTTTTAAATAAGCTATATCGGCTTTGGCCGATATGGCTTTAGGGTGTATTTCGGGGTAAGCCGCCACAATAAGGTTAAATCTTTCACCAAAGTGCTGACGAACAAAGACCACTAAATCTTTAGCGGTAGTAATGGTGCTTTCAGGAAAAACTTGCGCGAAATAGCGTGCTGCCGGCACATCGCCGCGCAATGTTAAGATGGTATCAATACCCATATCATCATAAGTATGCAGTAATGTCAGTAACCCCTTTTTATCCGCCCCTACGCAAGTAAGATGAGGAACAACCGTGGCATGTTGTGCATGATGTTGCAAATAGTTGACCAATTGTTGTGTGTTGGCTTGCACGCTCCCTCCTGCACCATAAGTTACTGAGTAATGGCGAATCTTCAACGGTGAAAATTGTTGCAGTGTCTGTTGCAGCGTAGTAAATCCTGCGGGCGTATTGGGTGGAAAAAGTTCAATACCAATAGGGGCTAAATTTATCATAAAAACTCCATGGCTGTTATTTTTATTTTCGTTTACAGTTCATTGTATTTAATGCGGTTCAATATGAATCAGTACAGACTGAATATCCGGCAAGGTTTCCATCAAGTAATCCTTGAGCTGATGAGAAAGTGCATGGCCTGTCCTAACGCTCATATCACCGTCAACAATAATATGCAGATCAACCTGATAAAACATACCGGATTTTCTCACCCAACATTTTTCAGTTGCAATAATACCATTAACTTGTAAAGATTTTTCACGAATTTCGTCAATCAAGTCGTGATACAGGTGCTCGTCCAATAACTCTGCCAGGGCAGGACGAAAAATTAAATAGCTGTTATATAAAATCATCAAGGCTGCACACAAAGCTGCCCAGTCATCGGCATTTTCATAACCCTCTCCCATGGTGATGGCAACGGTGATACCGATAAACGCCGCTACCGACGTAATGGTGTCACTGCGCTGATGCCATGCTTCTGCACGTAATGCCCCACTATTAGTCTGTTGTGCTTTGCGAATAATTAAATGAAAGGCAACTTCTTTCCATATGATAATCGCTCCTAAAATCCATAATGTCCACGCAGCCGGCAGGCGATGGTCAGTACGGATATTGTTAATACCATGATAAAAAATAGTCACAGCCGAACCCAATAAAAACAGCACCACTACAATACTCATTAAGGGCTCAATTTTACCGTGTCCATAAGGATGATTGTTGTCGGCCGGTCTCATCGACATGCTTAAGCCCCAAAAAATAATAAACGAAGAAAGCACATCCGTACCTGACTCAATACCGTCAGCAATCAAGGCATAACTATCCCCCCAGTAACCGGCGGCAAATTTAAGCAAAGCCAAAATCATACTACCGACAATACTTAGGCTAAACGCACTGATGGCAATTTGTCGTTTCTTTTCGTTCATATTTTCATTATCGCAAAATTTTCTTTATAACGGATAATTTTCTTGTTCAGTACTTGCATTGGCATAGTTTTTCTTATAACTGACGATCTCGTTAATCTTTTAATAGCGAGTAAAATATATAGAAAATATTGGTATTCATACAAAAAACTTAGTTTGGCCAATGCTTGTGGTTATGCTGGTCGGGGTTACCTGTGGACATTTTTATAACTTGGCATTTCTCAAAGCCACCGTTATGCCGCTGATATTTTTAATGGTCTATCCGATGATGGTCAATCTGTAATTTGAGAAAGTGCTTTCAGCCGACAGTGCCAAAGCCCAAATCGTGGCACAGCTGGTTAATTTTGCCAAGGGTAATGCCACCATTCAAATGACAGTGGCAGGATTATTTAATACCTTTGGTAATTTTAATATGCGATTATTTTTGTCCTAAGCACGGTTATTACCAAGCTTTGCTTTAATCGCGGTGACGGCATTGCTGTGGTTTACGGCACGGTTGTGCGTAATCTGTCAGTGGTGTTGGCAATCGCTGTAGATTGCCAATGACTTTAGATTGTGGTTATCCACCCGAATGTATCGGGTGCCGCCCCACGTTGAATATCATTCAGTGCCTGACGCAATTTCATTGTATTCGGTGAATTAACCCCACCTGCCGTGGCATAAACCTTGTCTTGGTAAACCACTTCTGTCACCGGTGCCAAAACTGCCGCCGTACCGGACAAGGCAATTTCACCGTCTTTTAGCCAGTCTATTAATTCCTCTGCACTAATATCACGTTCTGTTACCGTATATCCTAACGATTTCGCCATCTGCAGAATCGAATCACGCGTAATGCCCGGTAAGAAAGCACGACTTAATCCTTTGGTTAAAACCTCATTATCATTAATCAACAGGCAATTAGCGGCGGCGGTTTCCTGAACATCACCGTTGGGTGCAAAAATGACTTGCTGAGCGGCGTATTTTTCCTGCGCATCCATTACCAAACTAAGGGCAGAAGCATAATTACCCCCTGATTTTACCGAACCAAAATGCGGGGCACAGCGTAAATCTTCGGTATTTAACAATACCCGCATTTCTGCCCCCGGGGTGAAATAGTCACCTACCGGTGAAATTAATATATATAACATCGCTGTTTGGCTGGGGGCAGCAGCTCTGCCAATTGAGGTATCGGTGCCCAATAAAGTGGGGCGGATATAGGCTGAACCGGGGAAAGCCGGCACTTGCTGACGGTATTTCTGCAATAAATCGACAATCATGGCTTTTAATTGTGACGCATCGGGGACCGGCAAACGCAAGCCACGAGCCGAGTTTTGCATACGCTTAACATGGTCATCTAAACGAAAAATTAAGATATCTCCTGATGTCGAACGAAATGCTTTCATTCCTTCAAAACACGTGCTGGCATAATGCAAAACATGGGTTGCCGGATGAAGTGACAGTTGTGTTGACGGTGTAAAACGAGTGTCAGACCATGCCTGGCCATCATAAGTGGCAAGGGTAATCTCATCAAAAAATTGGGTGCCAAATTCATTATTTGCCATAATTATACTCCTACTCAATAGCGTGATTGCTTGTTAACGACACCAACAAACCTTACATCAGTATGTTGTGTGCGTCCAATATAAGGATTGTAGCGCAAAGCAATACAAATTGTATAGCGAAAATGGCATTTTATCGTAAACCAGCTCGCTTAATTATTATAAATACAATGAAAACTACCACCACTAAAAGTAACACCGCGCAGACCTTCCCAGAACATATGAATGCTGAAACAAAAAAATATAATTAAGACAATTAGGCTTACATACCCTGCCCACCGTTCAATGGTTGCCGCTGAACGGTGGGGGAAACGCGGTTTCAATGTCATGGCCAATGGGCCAATCAAGTAATCAGGTTTAAGTACAAACAAAGCCCATAATATTTGCAGAAACAGCATCAGAACAATACCTGCGCCATAAGCCTGTGAACAATCAGGGTCAACCTCGGTATTTATGTATAGATAAATATCGCTGAACAGCAGGGCGATAATTGCTGTTATCTGTAATATTTTCATAGCGCACTATCACGAACCGCCTTGATTTTATCACGAATGGCGGCAGCGGCTTCAAATTCTAGATTTTCAGCATGGATTTTCATTTGTTTTTCCAATGCTTCGATACGATTCATGGCATCGCCGAATGACATAGGCTCAAGCACTTCAGTCTTGCGTTTATTGCGTACTGTCTTAACATCGAATCGCGCCCCGACCATCATTTCACCCACCGCCTTGCTGATGCTTTGCGGGGTAATACCGTGTTGTTTATTATATTGCATCTGTTTTTGCCGGCGGCGTTCGGTCTCGGACAGGGCTTTTTGCATTGATTGGGTCATCTTATCGGCATATAAAATAGCTTTACCGTTTTGGTGTCTGGCAGCCCGTCCGATGGTCTGGATTAAGGCTTTTTCACCGCGTAAAAACCCCTCTTTATCGGCATCTAAAATGGCCACCAGCGATACTTCAGGCATATCCAGGCCCTCGCGCAATAAGTTAATTCCCACCAATACATCAAATACGCCCAGTCGTAAATCGCGGATAATTTCGGTACGCTCCACCGTATCAATATCGCTGTGCATATAGCGCACACGAATACCGTGCTCATCCAAATATTCAGATAGATTTTCCGCCATTTTTTTGGTTAATGTCGTCACCAGGACGCGTTCGCCCTTAGCCACCGTTGCGCTGATTTGTGATTGTAAGTCATCGACTTGATTACTGGCCGGCAGTACCTCAACCAGCGGGTCGAGCAAGCCCGTCGGGCGGACAATTTGTTCGGCAATTTGCCCGGAATGTTGTAACTCGTACTCTCCGGGTGTAGCCGAGACATAAATGGTCTGCGGTGCCAGTGCTTCAAATTCATCAAAGCGCAAGGGGCGGTTATCCAGGGCAGAGGGCAGGCGAAAACCGTATTCAACCAGCGTTTCCTTGCGCGAACGGTCACCGCGATACATACCGTTGAGCTGCCCGATAGTCACATGGCTTTCATCAATAAACAACAAGGCATTAGCCGGTAAATAATCATACAACGTCGGCGGATGTTCACCTGCAGCCCGCCCCGATAAATAGCGTGAGTAATTTTCAATACCGGTGCAATAGCCCAGTTCGGTCATCATTTCCATATCGAAAACGGTACGCTGTTGCAGGCGTTGGGCTTCGACCAATTTATTGGCTTTTTCCAACGCTGCCAAACGCTCCTTTAACTCTATTTTTATTTGCTCAACGGCGTTATAAATCACTTGCTTGGGAGTAGCGTAATGGGTTTTTGGGTAAATGGAGACACGCGGCACTTTTTGTAAATACTCACCCGTTAGCGGATCAAAATAACGAATGCTTTCAATCTGGTCATCGAAAAATTCAATGCGGATGGCTTCCCACTCGGATTCGGCCGGGCGAATATCAATCACATCGCCGCGCACCCGAAAGGTGCCGCGGTCAAGTTCAATCTCGTTGCGCTGATACTGCAACTCCGCCAAACGTCGCAGTAATAAGCGTTGGTCGGTCAAATCACCCTCAACCAGGTGAATGACCATCTGCATATACGATTTCACATCACCCAGGCCGTAAATACATGATACCGACGAGACGATAATGGTATCGGGACGCTCCAGTATGGCCTTGGTGGCGGACAGGCGCATTTGTTCAATGTGCTCGTTAATCGAGGCATCCTTTTCAATAAAAGTATCCGAGGACGGCACATAGGCCTCGGGCTGGTAATAATCATAGTAGCTGACAAAATATTCCACCGCATTATTGGGGAAAAAGGCTTTCATCTCGGCATATAACTGTGCAGCTAAAATTTTATTTTGTGCCAGAATAAGGGCCGGCCGGTTGGTTCGGGCAATAACATTGGCCATGGTAAAGGTCTTACCCGAGCCGGTTACCCCGAGCAGCGTTTGTCCCGCCAGACCGTCTTGTAAACCGCTCACCAAGGTCTCAATGGCGGCCGGCTGGTCGCCGCCGGGTGCGTAGTTGGTCTGTAGGTCGAATGTTCTTTTACTGTCTGCAGGCATATTATCTTTATTTTACACTAAAATCGGATTGGTGATGATATTTGTAAAGGGGTAAACAGAGAATACTGTTGCCTTATTTTGCTTGACGGCAATTGCTTAAAGTATTCGCCAGCCGGCGTAAAATCATTGCATAGCCGTCGCCCGGCTGACGATACCCGATGGGATCCAGTGTGGCTACTTTTACCGTGGTATTATCACTCAGTTTATCGATGATAGGGGATTCAAACTGCGGTTCTTTAAATAAACAGGCCTGTTGGGCATTGGTCAGCTGTTTTTTTAAATGAATAATGTGCCGGGCTTTAGGACTTTGTCCGGCATGAGTACGAACCAGCCCTTGATGAGAAAGCCCAAATTCTTGCTCGAAATACGCATAGGCATCGTGAAAAACAAAATAAGGGGGAGGCGGATCAGACTCAAACTGGCCAAGTAAATCCTGATGTAGTGATGTTAATTCAGCCTTAAAGGCTGCTAAATTAGCCTGATAGCGCCGGGTATTGGGTGCATCGGCGGCAATCAACGCTTCGGCAATTGCCTCAGCAATTACCGCAGCATTTTCGGTTGACAGCCATACATGAGGATCATAGGATAGCTCATTCTGTTCATTTTCTTCCTGCCCATTTTCTTCCTGCCCATTTTCTTTCTGTCCATTTTCTTTCTGTCCATTTTCTTTCTGCTCATGGCCATCCCGCTCATGGTCGGCATGATGATGTGCAGTCGCTAACAGTTTTATATCAGGAAGTTTGGCGACAGTTATCACGCCTTTAGTCTGGTTGCCTTGGCTACCCTTGTTGTTCTGGCTGCCCTGGCGGCGGGCGATATATTTATCCAGCTGGGGCATTAATACTTCGCCAACCCAAATAACGATATCTGCTTCGGCAATTTGCCGGGCATCTTTAGGTGTCAGCCGATAGGTATGTACGGACAGCGGGCTATCGGCAATTAAACCGACCGGCCCGCCGCTGATGGCTTCGGCAATTTGTTGTAACGGATAAATCGAACTGACAAGCCGCGGAGCGGCCTGACCTATACTCATGACAATCAAACCAAAACATAAGACAACTATTTTCATAATAATTCCACCAATAAACGTTATGTTATAAAATAACATTTTCTTACAGTAACCTTTATCTTGTCAAGTGATATGTTATAATATAACAAAATATGTTTGAATGTATTAATGGGTGCCTGCCATGACAACACAATCCGCCGAAAACTATTGCCAAGCCCATCAGGTTAAACTGACACCCTTACGGCGTCAGGTTTTGGATATTTTACAAAAACAACGGCAACCATTAACGGCTTATGTCATTTTGGAACATTTAAAAACCTTTAATCCAAAAGCGCAGGTGATGAGTGTCTATCGGGTTTTGGATTATTTACTGGCCAATGGTTTGGTTCACCGACTGGAAAGCTTAAATGCTTTTATTGCCTGTTCTCACCTGTCAACAACGCATCTGTCGCAATGGCTTATTTGTCAATCATGCGGTTGTACTGAAGAATATATCGCCCCCGATTTTTATGATTTTATTGCCCGGGTAGAAGAAAAAAATGGCTTTCATGTAACCAACCCGACTATTGAGTTACATGGAATCTGTCAACAGTGTCAGAAAAAAATCAATGGCTAATTCATAAATTTTCTGTAAATATTGGCATGAATACTTTACTTACATTACAAAATATTAGTTATAAAATAGGCGATAAAACAATTTTATCAGCGGTTGATTTAACCTTGTACGAGCAAGAAATTGTTACCATCGTCGGCCCTAACGGCGCGGGGAAAACCAGTTTGTTAGCAATTATTTTAGGGCTTATTCCTGCTACCGGTGGCAAAGTGATACGTCATACCATTCACGGTAAAATATTACGTTTGGCCTATGTCCCGCAAATTATGAACCGTGACAGTACCTTGCCGATTAATGTCATGGAGTTTTTACGCTTAAGCAGACAACGCCCCGCTAAAGCGCAGGTGGAGCAGCTATTGGACGAGTTAGCATTGAGCGCCTTTAAATATACGTTAATCAGTGACTTATCCGGTGGTGAAGTGCGGCGGATACTCTTTGCCCGGGCTTTACTTAACCGTCCGCAATTGCTGGTTTTAGACGAACCGATGGCAGGTGTAGATGTTGCCGGACAAGAGCGTTTTTATCAACGTCTTAATCAATTTCGTAAACGTTATCAATTTGCTGTTTTAATGGTTTCGCATGATCTACATTTGGTGATGTCGGCCAGTGACCGTGTTATCTGTTTAAATCAGCATATCTGTTGTCAAGGTAAACCTGCACAAGTTATTAACAATCCGCATTATCGCAACTTATTTAAACAGGAAAGTGAAAACGATGAGCAATTGGCTGAATTGGCATTCTATCGCCATAGCCATAATAGCCATGGCCACGATACGCATTAAACCCCATATTTGCTATGATTGACAACATTAACTTACTAGATGTATTAAATCCGGCTGATTTTATCGGCCAGGCGGTTTGGGCACTATTGGCACTTTCGTTATTAACTGCACCGATGGGATGCTTTATGGTCTGGCGCAAACTGTCTTATTTTGGTGCGACTCTGGCACACTCGGCCATCCTTGGAGCAATATTGGGTTTGCTTACAGGCGTTGGCGTTTTGGCAGGAGTGATCGGTTTTACCACCGTGCTGGCTCTGGGCTTAAGTTTTTACTTAAATAATCGGTTGCTGTCCGGTGATACCGTATTGGGTATTATTGCCCACATCAGTCTGGCGGCAGGTGTGATTGCCGTTTCCGTAATGGATAATTTACGTATTGATTTAATGGTGTATTTATTTGGTGATGTTTTCTCGATCTCTACGCAACTGTTTTATATTATGCTGGGTATTGCCGTGATTGGTGCTGTATTAACTGCCCTGTTGTGGCGTGGTTTTGTCAACCTCACTTTACAAAGTGACATTGCCCGCGTTGAGGGCTATCCTGTGGTTGGCCTGGAAATAGTATTTACTCTGGTGTTATCGATAACAATTGCCTTGGGGATGCTGAGTATCGGTTTATTACTGATTATTGCGTTATTGATTATTCCGGCGGCAAGCGCACGCCTGCTGGCACGTTCATTAGGGCAAATGGTATTGATTGCCTGGATAATGTCCGTTTTATGTATTATTGTCGGTATGTGTTTTGCAGTGCTTGCCAATTTACCGGCCGGCCCTGCCATTGTTATTACGGCCGGATTTATTTTTTTATTAACTCATGCGATAACATGGATACACCGCTGAAATAGTCATGCCAAAAATTTTCCGTTACAGCGTTCACCTGACCATTTAATTAGTGGTCATGGTTGCTATATTCTTGCCGTACTTAGGCATACTGTCTGCGAATATGCGCCTTGTACCGAAAATTTTTTGGCGCGACTATAGAATCCAAAAATGACCCTGATTAACACTTGGTTCGTTTTCACTTAGTCTATTCTTTTTCATCCACTTCAGCCAGGATGCCGACAAAATAAGAAAAATGAAATATACTGTCTTGTCCGCGTAAGTACAGCTTAGACAAATTACCGTCCAAATACAGAGCATTATTACACCCCAATTGTTTAGCGGCGAGCGCAAACTGATATAAATTACTGCGGACAAAATTTGCCGTTACCAGAAACCACACACGTTTATCGCGTGTGACACAAACCCCGTTGCGTGAATATTGCGATTTTTTTTCAGGCGTAAATTGTGCATTAATCTTTCCGTTAATCACCAGCATTGGCCCCGACTGTACCGCCAGGAATAATGAAGCGGGCGCTTTGCCGTATTTTTTGGCAAATGCTGTCGTTGTGCGAATTGCTGCTTGCTTATCGGCAGTTACATAAAATACACCGTTCGGCTGAATATGAAAGTTTCCTTTGCCATGCCGGGTATTTAGCGGGTTAACTACTTGTCCCTGCTCAATATGCAGGCCTGCGGGCGTATCCTTTGTGGTATAAATGCCGGCATTCATCATCACACGGGCTGTGTAACCTGCCTTTTTTAAGGCATTTTTTAAACCTGAAAAGTGACGATAAGGCTGTTTTTCTTCATCCAGCCAAAACAAGCGTAATCGTTTGGGATTAACTTCAACGGCCCGGAAAGTTTTGTCATCAATTGTTATTCTGCGTGCCTCATCTTTATCTGCATACGCATTGTGCATGCTGCCAAGACAGAAATAAAGACAAAGGCAGATAAGATAAATTAATCGATAATATCGGATACTTGATAAAAATTTTTTCATAACCCTCACTATTTTACTTGAATATCGTTAAGAAACCTATCATTACAAACAAACAAGAAAAAACAAACAAGCAAAAACTCGGTATCTCGACTAACCTGCCTTATGCGAGTTGGACAATCCCACCGAGGTTTTTTAAAGACTCAATATTTATGACCATAAGTAACGTATTTTAAGACTTTTTACATGCTGTTTGCAGTGCCTTTCTTGCCTTGCTAAGATAATGCTCAACATATGATTAACTTAGGAGCAACACAATGAATGAAAAACAAAAAACCTTTACTACCGATGACGGTACCCAGTTATTTTATCGCTATCGCCCGGCAGTCACTGCTCATGCCGACCATATCAATCATATTGATGATGGCGGTGATGCCAATCATGCTGATAGGCAGACAAAATCGAAAAAAGCTATTGTGCTGTTTCATCGGGGACACGAGCATTCAGATCGTATGATGTTTATTGCCGATGAGTTGGGTATTGATGATGCCGCTTATTTTGCTTGGGATGCCAGAGGGCATGGAAACAGCCCGGGATTACGAGGCGATAGTCCAGGTATTGGCACCTCAGTTGCCGATGTGGATAACTTTATCCAACATATTGTCAAAACATATGATATTGCCATTGAAAATATTGTTATTATCGCGCAAAGCGTCAGTGCAGTGCTAATTTCAACATGGCTACATGATTATGCCCCCAAAATTCGTTGTGCGGTTTTGGCAACACCGGCATTTTCAGTCAAACTATACGTACCCTTTGCTCGTCAAGGCTTAAAAATCATGCAAAAAATACGCGGCAACTTTTTTGTCAACAGCTATGTCAAAGCCCACTATTTAACCCATGACCAGACCCGCATTGACAGCTATAATGCCGACCCGCTAATCGCCAAAGCCATTTCAGCACGGATTTTATTGGGTTTATATGAGGCAGGAGAGCGAGTTGTCAGTGATGCTACAGCCATTACCACACCCATTCAAGTCTTGATTGCCGGAGACGATAAAATCGTCCATCACAAACCCCAGCACGATTTTTATAATCGTTTAGGCAGCCATAGCAAAGAACGTCATATTTTGCCCGGTTTCTACCATGATGTGCTGGGGGAGAAAGACCGTCATCTAGCTTTCAAACATATGCGCCGATTTATCACAGCATGTTTTGACGAACCGCTTTGCCCCGTTGATGTTACCCAAGCGCACCGCTATGGCTTTACTCGACAGGAAGCCGATAAGTTAGCTACGCCACTACCTAGATTGTCCCCGCGCGGTTTGTATTGGGCAATCATGCGGGGCGGTATGCAATTTTTCAGCCGTTGGTCAAAAGGGCTGAAAATCGGGGCGCAGACCGGCTATGATTCCGGTTCCACGCTTGATTATATTTATCAGAACAAACCTCAAGGCAGCAATTTTATCGGTAAACTTATCGATAAAAGTTACCTTAATGCTATCGGTTGGCGGGGTATTCGCCAACGTAAAATTAATATCGGTAAGGCCATTCAAGTCGCAATGCAAAAACTGCAGGCACAAGGCAAGCCGATACATGTCCTGGATATTGCCTCAGGACATGGGCGTTATATTGTTGATGCTTTAACAGTAGAAAACTTACCCGATAGTATTCGTTTGCGTGATTATAGCCCAATCAATGTTGAGGCAGGGAGAAAATTATTAGCCGAGCGAGAATTAACCGATATCGCCAGTTTTGAACAAGTCGATGCCTATCAACGCGGTAATTATGCCAATTTGTCTCCTGCCCCAACCTTGGGTATCGTTTCAGGCCTGCATGAATTATTCCCGGATAATGATGTGATTATGCATTCGTTAAACGGTTTTGCCGACTGTATTGAAAGCGGTAATTACCTGATTTATACGGGGCAGCCCTGGCACCCGCAATTGGAGTTAATCGGGCGTTGTTTAACCAGTCACCGCGAGGGACAAGATTGGGTCATGCGTCGCCGCACCCAGCTGGAAATGGATCAATTGGTTGAAAAAGCCGGCTTCAAAAAAATCAAACAATGGATTGATGAGGACGGTATTTTTACCGTAAGTTTGGCGGTAAAAGTTTAGCAACCTAAAAATATATTATTTGAAACTGATACGATGGTAAAGTGCACCACCACAAAAAATCCCTTAACATTTGCCTACAAGCTTATGCTATTAGCCATTGTTGGCGGAATATTTTACAGCAGTTACGGATTGAGTAATTATTTTGCCAGTCAAAAAAGTGATGTTGCAGAAATCTTTTTTGACTGGGAACAATCCATCCCATTTTTGGCTTGGACGATTATTCCCTATTGGTCATTAAATGGCTTTTATGCGCTAGCATTTTTTCTCTGTAAAAACCGTGATGAATTACATTATTACGTCAAACAATTACTGATTGCTCAACTGATTGCCGTGTTTTGTTTTTTACTCTTGCCTTTACAGTTTAGTTGGCAAAAACCTGAAACAGACGGATTATTCGGGGTGTTTTTCGGCTCATTGGCCAGTTTTGACAAACCTTATAATCAAGCCCCTTCACTGCACATTGCCTTGTCAGTGATTATCGGCCGATTTTATTGGCAACGATTCACCGGCTTCTGGCGGGGTGTATGGTTAATATGGGTATTGTTAATTGCTACGTCGGTTTTAACTACCTATCAACACCATTTTATTGATATTCCCACCGGGTTATTATTGGGCACATTGATTATTTGGGCATTTCCCGCCCCTAAGCAAAACGTTTTCCAGCATCGTCACCGAGCGGGCCAATCGCAGCGGCGTTGGGCAATATTTTATGGCCTTTTATCGGTGGCATTTTTATTCTTAGCTGATGTTTTATCTACTGCTTCACCCGCTTATTTATGGTTACTTTATCCTGCCGTCAGCTGTTTAACGGTCGCATCGGCTTATGCCTTTCTCGGTATAAAAGCTTTACAAAAACAAGCGAACGGGAAATTAAGCATTGCGGCTACTTTGCTGTTGTTACCGTATTTACTTGGCGTTCGCCTCAATATGGCTTACTGGTTACGGGGTAAGGCAAAATTTCACACTATGATTGACAATATTAATGTGGGCAGCCTAACGGTAGCTAAACATTTTAGCCATGTGATTGATGTGTGTGGCGAATACCCTTGTTTTGCCGAGATCGAACATTATCAATGCATACCTTTATTGGATATGGTTGCCCCCGACCCTGAGATTTTATCTCAGGCAGCCCAGGCGCTAGAACAACAACACAATAATCATCATCGGATTTTAGTTTGCTGTGCCCTGGGTTACGGTCGCAGTGTTGCGGTGATATTGACATGGTTAGTTGGCTACCGGCATTGTCAAAACTTGGATGAAGCCATCAAAATGGTACAGAATACCCACACGCATATGGTATTACCGAATAAAACCCGCATAGCAATTGCCCAAGCCATCCGTTTTACGACAACAGCTCAAGTCAAAAATACTCAAGTCAAAAACGTATAAATACCAAACTGGCAAAATAATCTACAAAGGCTAAATTCACAGATAAACGCAGTATATTGGCATAATCACAATGGTTTCTAAATCTTGCTTAAGGCACCATCAATATCGGCGATAATATCTTCAATCGTTTCAATACCGATGGAAAAACGGATTAAGTCATCAGTGATACCGGCAGATTGCCTGTCTGCTTCAGAAACACCTGCATGAGTCATTGACGCAGGATGCTGAATTAGTGTTTCAATACCGCCTAAAGATACTGCCAACATTGCTAATTGCACGTTATTCATCACGGTTTTACCGGCTTGTAATCCGCCTTTTACGCCAAAGGCAATCATACTACCCGCGCCGCTCATCTGTGATTTTGCTAACTCGTATTGAGCAAATGATTTCAATCCCGGATAGTTGACCCAGGCGACTTTTGGATGTTTTTCCAAAAACTCAGCCATTTTTTTGGCATTGGCTTGAGCCCGTTCCACTCGCAACGCCAGGGTTTTCATCCCGCGAATCACCAAAAAGGCTTGATTAGGGTCTATGCTGCCGCCCAACAACACCATTGCCTGGCGTAAAATGCCATACAATTCCTTATCCTTACAAACCAAGGCACCACCAATAACATCAGCATGCCCATTGATATATTTTGTTAAGGAGTGCAAAACAATATCTGCGCCCAATTCCAGCGGACGCTGTAATAACGGGCTGCAAAAGGTATTATCGACACAGACAAGGATATTATGTCGATGAGCGACTTCCCCGGCAAGCCGAATATCAGTTAAGCGCATGGTCGGGTTAGCCGGTGATTCAATGTAAAGCAGCCTGGTACGGTCTTGGATTACCTGTTCAATATTGGCAATATCCGATGTGTCAATAAAAGTGGACTGCACCCCGAATTTGGCAAATATCCCTTCTAACAGCACTCGACTTGCGCCATAAACCGCTTTGGTACAGATAACATGGTCACCGGATGACAATATCGCGTTAAAAACCGTTGATACCGCCGCCATCCCCGAAGCAAAAGCCACGCTGCGATAGCCGTTTTCCAAGAGCGCTAATTTTTTCTCCAGCACATCAACGGTAGGATTGCCGATACGTGAATAAATAAAACCGTCTTGCCGACCGGCAAATAAATCCGCCCCGTTATCAGCATCTTTAAACTTAAAGGTTGATGTTTGGTAAATCGGTGTAATGGCACTGCCGTGTATATCGTCCATATCACCTGCGTGAACCAGTTTGGTGGCAAACCCGGAAAATTGCTTATTCATAGTTTCGGTAACAGTTGCTTAATTGAGTAGTAAAATAACAAACGATAGAATAATCGCTTATACAGAAAAAGGCAACCGACAAACGTAAAACCGGATAGCACAATGCTTCCTTATTAATGCACTGAGACGCACGCAGTGCGTCTCTACGATCGGTTTTATCAGCTTTCAGCAATTATTGATACGTTGTAAAAAGCTGTAGAGACGCATTGAATGCGTCTCTAGTGCCTGCAATCATACAAAATAATCAATCGCAGCAATACGATAAAATGACATAAAAACGCCCTGTTTTCATTTGTCATTGGTGAACGCTGTATTCACCCATTATCGGACATTTACTTTTTATCGGTTGGGAATGGGGAAAAATATTGCTTGATTACACGATTAACATCGTCGGGCAACGTCTTTTCCGTGAGTTGATTTTTTTCACGAATAAACAATTGATGACCTGAAATAGTTATGCGTCCATTTTCCGTTGCCAAACTTAATAAACGCTTCCGAGTAAAATGTGATTCAGGGCTGGTTTGATGATAGTGACACATTGCCTTGAAATCGCTTAGTTGCCGCGGTATTGAGGTAAACCGATAAACGGGTTGGAAATCTTTCTCTGATTTTTTACAGACGATGAAATACGATTGGGATTTTTTGATAAAAAACTCACCTCGTTGGTCATGTAGGACCACATTAGGAACGATTTTTAGCGGATAAAAAGCAAATTCGCCAAACCCAACATCGACAAGATAGCTTTGTTCATCAATGATAGCAATAATTGCCATATGATCAAATTCCTTTCCATAACTATCGGTGCTTACCGAATAAACTTGGGCGGAAACTAGACGGACATCAAATGTTAGTGTTTGTAGTAGATTAAAAAACAAACCATTTAATTCATAACAAAAACCACCACGCTTTTGTTCAACAATTTTGCGAAAAAGGCTGTTGTTATCCAAAGTTATCGGTATATTATGATGAATATACCAATTTTCAAAAGGAATATGCAGTAAATGCTGTTTTTGTAGTTGCCGCAAATTTTCAAGAGTTGGCAACAACGTACCCTGATAATCTATTCTGGCTAAGTAATTTTTACTATTCATTTTTTTAAAAACCAAAATATTGTCCATTATACCACTTTCTGCAGTAGGTAGCGATAGGTACTGCTGTCACTTAGGCGACGTAAGTTTTTTGTCGTCCTTCCGGATGGGCTTTAAATCGAACCCCAAATTTAGTTGTATTTTTGGGGTTCGATATTATTTTTTCGGCTATAAAGTTTTTAGCCAATATGTTAGTTAGGCATTGGCATTTTCTACGCGTTTAATCACTTCATCAGCGATAACATCTTGAATGCCTTGATCCAGATGACTAGTAAAGCCAACGCACGAGCAGTTGATTTCACCTAATACATA